>ERZ780212.3-NODE-3-length-306283-cov-16.230959_pt1 | contig 306283 bp, 362 predicted proteins | sample MGYA00511364_ERZ780212 | MGnify/ENA primary metagenome ERZ780212 (study PRJEB29588, sample SAMEA2147991) | human gut metagenome | biome: human gut; feature: human-associated habitat; material: faeces | place: Denmark | collected 2008/2010 ... | reverse complement strand
GCTACAAAGCTAAACCTTTCGTCCCTACCGGCACAGCCGGAAGCTTACAAACAGCGAAAAGACTGAATCACATTAACGTGATTCAGTCTTTTTAACTTACTTTGGATATTAATTATTCAACAATATTTCATCTCTAAACTTTTCACTTTTAAAAATCTCCATTGCAGCATCATACCCAGCTTTAACACATTGTTCTACCTCTTCTTCATTTCCAATTATATCAACATCCTTGCAATCAACCCTTATAATTAAATCTGCTGCTTCTCTTTGCCAAACTATTGCTGTTCTCCTCATACTTTGAAAAGTATTTCGTATTCCTGTAATTATATTTACTTTCCTTTGATTCGTTTCTTTATAATATACATTCTCCACCCCAATAACGTAATCAGCAAATTGATTCATACGATGTGTTGGAATATTATGTGTCATTCCTCCATCTAAAAATTGATGCAATTTGCCATCTATATAAACATTATTAGGTACATATAACAATGGTAATGAACAAGTATTTTTTACCGCCTCTTCTATTGGTCTATCCATATAGCATTCTTCATTTTTAATCATTCTTGAAGTATAGTATACAGTCTTTTTCTCTGTAATATCCATAGTTGGAATAAAAACTGGCATATCTAAATCGCTCATTAGTCTTTTTCCTTTAGCCTCTGTAGCCTCCCTTATAGTTTTAGTAATTATAGTTGGATTTTTTCCACCACCTCGTGCTAAAAGTTTAAATGGGGCTAATATTTTATCTTTAACTGTAAATTTTGGATATTCTATTGTATATATTTTTAATTTATCTTCTATCTCGTCCGTTGTATAACCCATTGCATATAAAACTGCGATACAGCTTCCAATACTTGTTCCAGAAATTGCTGATATTTTTATATTTAGTTCTTCTAAAGCCTTTATTACTCCTAAATTACTAAGTGCTTTTGTTCCGCCACCAGTACAGGCTAAACCTATTGTTTTCATTTTAAGTCTCCTTTTATAACATCTTAGTTAAATTTATATATACTTGATTTGTTAGTACACAATCATTTAAAGCTCTATGTTCATCTCTTTTTACTAAATTAAAATAATCTATTAAATTATCTAATTTGTGATGTCTAAGATTAGGCAATACCTTCCTTGAAATTCTTAATGTATCTACAAAATCATTTGTTAGATATTCATTCATATTTTTGTACATGCTGTCATAAATAAAGTTAATATCAAAATTAACATTATGACCTACTATAATGTCTCTATCTAAAAAATATTTGAACTGTTGCAATACATAAATTAAATCTTTTCCTTCTTTTTGAATCATCTCATTTGTAATTCCAGTTAATCTTGTAGTAAATGCCCCTAATCTATTTTCTGTTTTTATTAATTCAGAAAAAGTATCTATTTCTTTTTTATCTCTAACTTTTATTGCACTTATTTCTACTATTTCTCCAGTAAAAGAATCTAAACTTGTTGTTTCTATATCTAATACTGTATAATCATTCAAATTTTTTATTAAACTATGTCCTTTATATAATCTGTTATATTTATCCATTATTTCTCTCCTATATTATTGTAAAATCCATTTTATTCCCTTTGCCATTCTTAATACTGCATCTTTAAAATGGTTTCCATCATTTTCTTCGTAAATTGTTTTTATCCTTTGTAACTTATACATCTTCTCAAGTTTTTTAGTATTTTCTTCAACTGTAGCCAATACTTCATTTCTAACTTTACTTTCTTTATTACCAAGTGAAAAATATATTTTATCTATATTTTCAGAAATTGTATTTTTATTTGCAAATTCTATAAAGTTAGGATACCAAAAAGATCCAGAAGCAGATGCAATTCGCGAAAATAAATTGGTTCTATATGCAGAATATATTGCAAATAGACCTCCTAAAGAATAACCTGCAATTGCATAGTAGCTTATGTTTACATTTAATTCATTCTCTATATATTTTTTAGTTTCTGGAATAATTTTTTCTATTAAAGTTTTTAAGTAATCATCTGCTTTGCCTAAACAGTCTTTGTCGTTATTATTTAACTTCGGAGCAAACCATGGTGTCATATCATTATCCCAGTCCAAATTTGAAATAGCTATTAGTATAAATTCCTTTGTTTGTATCTTGTTGCATCTTTCGAAAATTTCTTTTCCTTCATTTCCATATGTATTTAAAATAACAACTGGTATATTTTCTTTATGATTTTCGTTGCAAAAAACACTAACTAATTTATTCTCTATTTTTAATTCTTTACTCATATTAATCACCCAGAAAATTGTTTCTATATATAAAGATAACATAAAATAATTATTTATTCTATAAATATAAAAAAATTCTATATAATTCTTCTTTGTTAACTAGGTTAAAAAAATTTTTTTATTTGCAATTATTTTTAATTTATAGTTATCTAATTATATGAATGACATATTTAGAAAGGAGGTTTATAAGTTATAAATAATGAAAAATATATTTTCTATGGACAAAAAAATAATGGATGAAGAGTTTGAAAAATTAATAAAAACTTCACAAGATGATTTATACCGAATTGCTAGAGCAAAATTAAACAATGAAGAAGATATTATGGATGTAATTCAAAATACGATATTTTCAGCATATAAAAATTTTAATAAATTAAGAGAAAAAAAATATTTTAAAACATGGATAATTAGAATATTAATTAATCAATGTAATCAATTTTATAATAAAAGGAAAAAAATTATCAATATTTCAGAATTTACAGAAAATATTTATGAAAAATCTTTTACTAATAATATAAACGCATCTATTGATTTCAATTTATTATTAAATAATTTAAATGAAAATGAACGAATTGTTATGAGTTTATATTATAGTAAAAACTATTCATGTGATGATATTGCAAACATTTTAAATATGAATATAAATACTGTACGAAGTCATTTAAAAAGAGGTAAAGATAAAATAAAAAAAATTTATGAAAAAGGAGGAATTTATAATGGAGAATGAGAAATATGATGATTTTGATAAACTTTTATATAACGAATTTTGTAATAATTTCAAAATAACTCCTTCAGTTGAAAAATGTATTGATGATACATTGTATAACATAAAAAATAGGCAAAAATCAAAATATAAAATAAAAGATTTATTGAAAAAAGTTGCAATGATTTGCATTGGTGCTATTACTTTGTTTGGAGGATATTGTTTTGCAAAAGCTATTATACAATACTATTTTTATCCAGAAAATAACGGAATAGAAGCAGCTGCAAGTAATGGATATATTTACACTGTTAATTCAGATTATGTAATATCAAATAACAATAAATTAAAAGTAGATAATATTTTAATGGATGATTATACTTTAAATTTATCATTTAGCTTAGAATTAGATAATGTTGATTACACTAAAATAGAAGATTTGATATTTTCTAATATTTTAATAACAGATGATTATAACAATATATTATATGCTAATAATGAACAATCTTTTAATAATTATTGTGACAAAAATAATTTAAATTATAGTTTTATGGATTTCACAGATAATTATATAAATAGTGGTGTTAATTGGTATATTCAAAGCATAGATAATAATATTATTAAAGTTATATATAACTTTACACCTTCGGGATTGAGTAAATATCCTAATAGTAAAAGTTTGAACATAAACTTAAAAAACTTCAAAATTGCAGAGAATTCAGAAGAAATAAGTAGCAATTGGTTCTTTACAATAGATTTACCAGATTATTTTTACAATAGAACTAATATTTCATATAAATTAGCAGAAAGTAATAATCCTAATTTTAAAATCAAAGAATTCAATGTATACAAAAGTTGTTCAAAGTTGTTGATGGAAATGCCAAAGCCAGAAAAAGTTGTTTCAGATGAAGAATTTACAAACTTAACTAAACAGTTTTTAGAAGAAAATAACGAAAAAAATAAAAAAATACAAGAAGATCCAAACGAGGATATTCCTCAATCCGAAACTGAAAAAAGGTTATTAGAAATTGTTGATGCCCAAGGTGAAATTTATAGAAATATATATATTGAAAATTCTGTTGGAAAAAGATTCTATCCTTCGAATACTTCTTTCGAAAATAGTGGCTCATATGATTTAACTGATGAAACAATCTTCTATTGGAATACTTTTAATTTAACTAGCAATGATTTAACAGATTTCTTAACATTACATATAAGCTATAATAATAATGATATCATTATAAAATTGCAAAGAAACTAATTAGTAAAATTTTTATCAAAATATATACAATTGATTTTTAATTGTAATACTAACACAAAAATGAACTCTAAATATTAAAATTAGAGTTCATTTTTTATAATACGCTATAAAAAATTACTTATCATATATCTCAATATCACTAATTACAGGATATTTATTGTTAATTGTATCTTTATCTAAGCCTATCCAAAACATAAAACCTATTACTTCTTCTTTTAAATTATAAACATTTACTTTACCTGAAGAAGTTGGAATATTTAAATTTGGATATGCTATAGCTTTAAATTCAAAAGTGCTTAAATTATCTTTTCCATTAAAATATCCTGTTGTGGAATCCTCCATTATCAAAGTAATAATTACATAATTTCCCATATTTTGAATATTCGTTATTTCTTTTGGATTACAAATCAAGTTTCCATCTTCATAACAATATGCCAAATTTTTAATGCACTCTTTTTTCCATTCATCTCCAGTTATATTTCTTATTACCTTACCTGAATTATAATAATCTCCTATTTTAACTTCCGATATAGACATATTTTCATTAGTTCTATAATTTGTTAGTTTAGTTTCATTATCTACATTTATTATATATGGGTAATCAATCTCTTCATTTTGTATTGTTATAACATTATTTTCAATATTAGTAATGATACCATTGTCTACTACTTTATTATTAATTGTATTTGTCATATAGTTTTCAACTTCTGACAAATCTTCTTTTTCTATATCTTGTTTTTCAGTTATATTGTTTATTACCCCATTTTCATTATTATGTTCTCTATCCCCAATATTAAATACAATTATTCCGCATATTAATACTAAAATTATACCTACAACAACTATTATTTTGTTATTTTCTCTCATAAGATCACTCCTAATATTTTGATGTTAATCATAATTTAATTTTTTCTCTATTCCTTATTTTTTATTTTACTATATTTAATTATTAAAGTTATTCCATAAGCCAATATACTTTCTAAAGTTAATATTAAAACAGTAAGAAATACTCTTGAAATATCAGCAGTTCTAAATATAAACATGAGTCCTATATTATAAACTAATAAAGTCAATAAAAAATTAATAAAAATTTTTAATATTACTTCTTTTAGGTTTCTAATATTATTGATATTTTCTAACCTTGCAACAATAACACTTACTATTGCAATCCCTCCATAAATCCAAAGTAAAACTAATGGTATAATCGCTATACTAATTACACAGAAAATAATAAAAAGCATAATTATCATTATAAGATTAATTATTGGAACCATTGAAAAATATTTCTTCATTTATATCCCCCATAATTCAAAATATTTTTATAACTTGCACTTCATTTGTTATTTTACTTATTTCTCTTTTATTATTAATTGAGTGATTCTACTCTTTATCCGCCTAGTTTTCTAATTTTCATTTTTTATATGTTTAGTCCTACAAATTAATTACTGGCTATTGCTGTAATTATATCATCACCATATAATTTATACAATAAACTGATGTAACATCTATATTAGCCATATAGCATAGACGTTCTACTATAAAGAATTTAATTAATGTATTCACTATTACTGATATTTATAGCCACTCTTTAAGACACACTTTTGGTAATAGATGTATTGAAAGTTTTAGGTTCCTGTGCTAGTTTGAATGTTGTTAGGACATAATTATTTGTAAAAAAATAGCCTGTATCTGTTGATACAAGCTATTTACATCGATTATTTCATTGGCTGGGCTGTCCTGACTACATCCACTTATGCTAAGGCTTTGAAGTATGCTTGTTGAGTTAGTTGTTTGAAAATTAGAAATGAAAATAAATTACTAGAAAATAGGAAAAATGAATAGAAATAAAATACTGCTTTAGGTAATGCTTGCAAATAGATTTTGCTAAAAGCAAAATCTATTTATAAAAATATGAGCTTGCGAGCGAATATTTTTATAACACGATTAGAATATTAAATAAAATAATTAATAATTATTTTATGGTATTTATTAAATTAATTTTAATAAATATAATATACAATCGTGCAATAAAAGGTTTATTAAGGAAAACAAAGTTGTCCTTAATCACACAGAACTTCCGTGAAGTTCTAGTGTGTTAGAACTTCATAAAAGTTTTCTATTAAGAAATTCAAAGGAGGTATTTATTTTGAGTCAAGCCTTCGAAGGCTATCTTACAAAAAAGGAATTATAAAAATGAGTTATGCAATAATCAGAAATGCAAATTATAAAAGAGATAATTTACCTGGACTATATAAACATAACGAAAGAAAAAATACTAATTACTCTAACAAAGATATTAATAAAAACAATTCTATTAATAATTATTCAATCAAACAATGTAATACTACATATTCAAAAGCTATTAAACAATTAATAGATGAAAATGATTTAAAGTGTAGAATTACAAGTTATACTAATCTTGTATGTGAATTTATTATTACATCTGATAAAGAATTTTTTGACTCAATCGGAGAAGATGAAACAAAAAGATACTTTCAAACTGCTTATAATTTTGTTGCGAATTATAAAAATTTAGGCAGAAAATATATCTTATCAGCAAAAGTTCATATGGACGAAAGCACTCCCCACTTGCATTTAGTTTTTGTGCCTGTTGTTTCTAAACTAGATAAAAAAAGTAGAAAGCAAGTAAAGAAAATTGCCTGTAGCGAATATTGGAAAGGAAAAGACAGTTATAAGCAATTACAGGATAATTTTTATAAATATATTGTAGATAATGGCTTTAATCTAGAAAGAGGACAATCTAAAAAGGTCGAACATTTAAGTACAGAAAAATTAAAACAAATAACAAATTATGATAATATAAAATATGAATTAACACAAGAGCAGATTAAGCCTATAGAAACAAAAAAAACCTCTTTAATAATTCAACAAAACAGTGAATTAATTAAATATACAAACAAATTAAAAGTTCAATTAAGTAAATCATATATTGCTATTAATAAGCTAGAAGAATTACAACAAGAAAATAATAATTTAAAATATGAAAATGAAGAATTAAAGAAAGAAAATTATAGATTAAAAAATTATATTGAAAAAACTTTTGAAGTTGTAAAAAATCTATTTAACTTTCCCATTGATAGATTTAAGCGTTTAGTAAATAATTTTGTTCAATATTTTGAAAAATAAAAGAACGAGCTTAAAAAGCTCGTCCTTCCCCCCTAATGAATCTCACATATTTTCTGTAAAAAACTTTATTAACAGTCTAATAAAAAATAATGTGCTAATTTTTCTTCTAGCTAGCCAATATTGTTTGTTCTAGGTTACCATCTTAAACTTTATGGCTCCGAGTAAACTCCTCCATCAGCTATAGTTGAGCCACTGATAGTAATCCAGTAGCCTTTACCGTTAGTTCCACGAACTAAGTCAGCCCAATGATGTCCCTTAGAATTCCATGTGGCAACAGTTCTTGAAGAACCACCTTCCGGTCGTACACTGATTGTAATTTTATTGTTAGTATACAAATATAAATGGATTTTTAAATTTTCTCCTTTACCAGGGAAAACCCGAAAACTGGTATTACCAATTACAACCGGACCAGGTGTCTTCCAGTAGTCGGTATTCAGCGTACTAATACCAGTGTCATCACTTGCAGAAGCAACTTCTGTATTAACGTACTGTTCATTTTCTGCAGCCAAAACTGATGTAGACGTGCCTACCACGAGCATACACATGGTTAAAAATAATGCAAAATATTTCTTCATGAAAATAACCTCCTTTAAGCATGTGCATTTCATTAGGGGATTATCCAACTCAATCGTTTGGGCTTTTTTATTATATTTTAAAAATGCTGAAATGTCAAGCTTTTTCGACAAAAAAACTGGAAAATTTTGTAAAAAGAGCAAGTAACTTTCTACTTGCTCTTTTTATTATATTTTTATTCCATATTTTCTACTTCAAACTTTTCTATATTAGGCTCTATAAAATCATTTTCTCCAACAGTATTAAACTCATACTTAAACTCTTTCGGTGGCTCATATTGTTTAGTTCCATCTGAATTTTCATATTCTTTTGCAACTGTACTAACTGGCATTCCTAATTCTTTGTCAATATATATACCAGAAGGATAATAATTATAAACTCCATTAAAATTTGATATAAAGTAGCAATTCTTTCCATTAATTTTGGTAGTATTAATTGAAGATGTTAAAACATTTTTCAATAAATCCCATAGATTCTCTGTATGTAATACATCTTGAAGTTCTACTAAAATTCCGATATTTCTATTTAAATAAGCTACATTATTATCATTATTATTTACATATATATTAGCTAAATATCTGCTACCATATTCATCTTCTGAAATTTTTTCTTTTGTAAATATTGTAATTGTTTGATGATTTTCATCATCTATATTACTAAATACCAACTTAATTTTATCTCCAAGCTTAAACTTCTCAATTTTTTCATATTTTCCATAATTATAATTATACTCTACATAATGATAATTATCCGATTTTACAAATTCTTCTGCTTTACTTGATAAATTTGAAATAATTATCATCTTTCTTGCTGTAGCTATTATAAAAATTATTAATATTATAACTATTATTAATTTAAATAAAAATAATCGTTTATTATACTTTTTAAAAAAGTTAATTTCTTTTTTTGTTGAATTTTCTGTATTGCTTTCTAATTTTATGTTCATCTTATTATAAATTTCATTACACTCTTTACAATTATCTAAATGTCCTTTTATAAATTCTGATGTTTCATTACTAGTTAAGTTCTCAATATAATTTGGCAATAAATCTTGAACAATTTTGCATTCATTGTTTGCCTTCATACTCTTTTTCCTCCTTTAACCTTTCTTTTCCTCTGTAAAAAGTTATTCTTGCCCAATTTTCAGTCTTGCCTAGAATTGAACCTATTTCTTTAAAGCTTAAATCACCAATTATTCTTAAATAAATCACTGATTTCATTTGTTCATTAAGATTGTTTATTCTTTGGTATAATTTTTTCTTATCTTCCTGAAAAATTATATTTTCTTCCATATCGATTTTTGTTTGTATTGATAAATATTCTTCTTCTCTAATGTCTTTTATTCGTTTACTCTTTTTTAGCTCATCATACCACAAATTTTTGGCGATTTGGCATAACCATACAGATATTCTACAATCATTTTTAAATGTATTAATTTTTTGTATTGCTTTATAAAAAGTTTCTTGCGTTAGTTCTTCTGCAATATCTTCATTATGTGTTAAGCATATTAAGTACTTATATACTGTTTGAAAATATTCTTTATATATTGTTTCAATATCGTGCACAATTTTGACCTCCTCATATATAAGACGATTTAACAAACAATTTGTTACAAAAATTATAATAATTTTATCATTTTTTTCTTTTTAAAAAGCAAAAGAGTAAATATTGACTATATTTACACTTTTTTAGTTTTATATTTTTTTATTCATCAATTACATTTTTAATATCGTCAAATAAAATAATCTTTGAATTCAACATCGAAGCCTTCGTATATAATCAATAATATAGAAATTTTTATAATGCATATTTTCTTCACAAAAGATATTTACAATCTGTCTACTAATAGGCATTTAGTTATTTCATTAATTTATCTAAGCCAATATATGCAGAAGAATTATCTTCTTGTACTTGATATTGAAAACCCATTATATTTTTTTATATTTCTCTTTCCCTTTAAAATCACGATAAAAAACTAATATCTCAATATTTACATTTTTCTCATAAAAATATCCTAATATAATATTTTGGTTTGGAAACAAATTAAATTTAGATATTACCCTTTTATTTTCCAAAAAAATTCTTCTGGCAATATTGTTTTTACTGAAATTCCTTAAATTATAAAACCTTATATTGGATAATATATTAACAAATTTGAAAAACATATTAAAATCTTCATTTGAAAACATTTCATTATATGTTTTTTTCCATATTTTATAAAAGCTAAATTTTGATTTTAAAAGGTTACTAATAAAAAGAAGATTAATAAATGCTATTTCTTTTTTATAATAGCATCCACTCCAAGTATTTCTGAAAAACCTTTTCAATTTTTTCTTTATTTTCTTCGTCCATTTCATAAATAACACTATTATTTATATAAGTATCTCATAGCTAGCTATTTTGTATGGAGTTTTTCCATATTCAACTTCAATAATATTATTTCGTTTAAATTCTTTTTCTTGTAAATATTCACTAATAGATTTAGTAGAGAAATATGTGACAATCCCTACTATAAGTGAGTTACCTAAAATTTCTAGCAAAACAACATCAATCATTCCAAATCCTTCCTTAAAAAAAGCTATTCCTAAATATGAACAGATAAAATAAATTATACTTATAATTAGTAATATTGCAAATGTAAATATCTTATTTTTTTCATTTATAACCATCCTTTACAATTTTATTATTATCTAAACAAATTAATATCTATATTTTTCATTATAAAAGCAAACAATCATGGAAACAATAAGCATGTCAATCATATATTTTCTCAAAGTATAGCATTACTAAACTCTTCAATAAAATTCTTATTTACAAATACATCTTCTGAATATTCAAAATTAAATACTCTTTTAAAGTTTTGCTTTGATTTTAACATATCTCTATGTGATAAAGCATAATTAATATTATCTTTTATTTTTTTAGGTGTAGTATTGTTATATAATTTTGAAATACTACAATAAATCTCATTAGCTTTATAATCCTCAAGTAGTATATTTCTGCTTTTAACATAAAATATAGTCTTCGCAAGTATCTTTGTACTTTTGTTGCAAGATTTAATGCCTAATAAACGAAGATTATTACGAATTATAATATTTAATTGTCTATTATCAAAATCTTGCAATCTCTTTCCCCTCTTTTCTGCTAAAGAATTTATTATTTATTAAAAATATACTATGATTATGTAGATTGGTCAAAATATAAAAATCTGCACACTACGCATTAAAAATTGCATAGTATGCAGATTTCAAGTATTTTTTCATATTTTTAGCCTAATTTTTATCAATAATATTAATAAATTTTAAGTAAATTCATAAAATAATGCACTATGTGCAAAAAAGAAACATGGGAGAACACGCAATTCCCATGTTTTCTTGGCTTATCGCCGGCATTTTAACTATTGCAGTTAGTTAAAATACTGATTATATTATACACTAAATATCTATAAATTACAATAAAAATATATAACAGGAGGGATTATCCCTCCTTTATTTGCCGAATGGCTTAACGCTGAAAGGTCTAACCACCTGGGCTTCCGCCCGCCAACAAACATCTCTTCCATTGCGTGTTCCCCCTCGTTTAAATTCTTTTAGTAAAAATTCAACATAATACAAACGGGAAAACAACAATGTTTAAAATCTCGTATGTATAAAAAATCCAAGCAACTGCAATGCCTGAATGTTTTAAGTTGAACATCAAGCATTACGCTTGCGGAATGGATTAATTAATTAAGATTTTAAGCCATTCTTTTTACTATAAAGTTGTAACAATTATATCATACATTTATGTAAAGTTCAAATCTTTTGGTTAACATAACTTGATATGGTTGTAAAAAACTGGTATAATAATGTTGTAGATATTTTTTAAGGAGTGATTTTATGCCGGAGTTTGATAGAAAAGAATTTGGCAGGAGATTACAAGCATTTAGAAAACAAATTGGAAGAAGCCAAGAAAATCTAGGAAGAGTTATTAAAAAAAGTGCAACAACTATTGGTAGATTTGAAAAAGGTACTCTTCTCCCTAATGCAGAAGAAATATATTTACTATGTAATGAATTAGGCATTGAAGAATATCAATTATTCAACAGTTTTGATAAAGTTATTAGTAAAAAAGAAAGTATCAATCCTTTTAATACTAATACCTTATATGTCTATTATATTGGTTATTACCCTACATTAAATAAATATGATAAATGTAAGTTTGTAATAAATCTTATAGAAAAATCTGATTATTGTAAAATCGAACTAGCTGATTGCAGAACTAAAAAAATTTATTTAGAGGGTTATTTGCAATCCGATAATTTCATGGCATTTTTCAGATTTAACAATTATAAACCAACAAGTATACGTTTAGAATGTTCTCAAATAAATTTAAACATTTCTAATGGTATTGATAACTTAATGAAAGGCGCTTTTTATTGTACAGATACTAAATATAATACTAGTGCTAGAAAATGTTTAGTTTCAAAGAATAATTTAGATTTTACAGATGAAATGCTAGCATATTTAAAAATTCAAGATAAAGAATTTAGCAAAATGGAAAATATAAATATTTGGTATATTGAAATGGAAAATAAAGAAGATTTTGAATACTAATACCATTTATCGTAATTTTATACATATATTTTTTTAAAGTAAGAAAAATAAACCGTTTTAAAGATTATTATATATCTTTTAAAACGGTTTATTTCGTTTTATATCAATTAATCTCAATTTGTCTAGTTTTATCACGTTTTTATATCAATTGTTCTATTTTATAGTCTATTATTATTTCAGTTCGAACTAAAAGACTTTCGAAAGTCTAATATATTTAAGGAGTTTCACTATGAAAGATAAAAGAAAATCAAATAAATATATCCTTTTTCCCAATGAGTACATTCAAAAGATAATTTCAGAAAACTATTATAAAAAATCAATTCAAGATATAGATAATTCAGACGTTAATATAAATCATTTAGAAAATATATTTTCTAACGAATTGTATTATCTAGCAATGAAAATTGTGCCTTTGATAGAACGAAAGGTATTATATCTTACATATGTTGAAAACTGTAAATTAATTGACATTTGTAGAAGATTAAAAATGCAAAAGAAAAAAGTTATCTCTTTAAGAGAAAAAGGAATAAGACATTTTAAGTATAACTTACAAACATTGTACAAAGCTAATAACTTAAAAAAATAATGAAAGGAGCTAAAATTATGGACGAAGAAATTGATTTTTCTGTTTCTAATGAAGTATCAAAAAAACCAGTTGGTCATATCTATGATTTATTCTATAAGGTAACCACTAAATATTACTGTGAGGCTAAATTATTAGCAGATTTTCAAGAGATGTTAGATTGTATGGGATATAACGCTGCTAGACCAAAAGTATATCCAAGAAAAAACAACAAAAGACATGGGCTTTCATATGAAATTATTAGAGCTTATTATAATGAATTTGGCTTAAAATATACAAAAGAAGATTATAAACGTTCTCTATCACATAAGGGAAAACAGCATATTGATGAAGAAGAAAGATAATGAGGTGTTTAGTTTTGAAAAAGAAAAACATTATTCCAAAAGCTGAAAATACAAATTCAATTAGAGTTTTATACAAAAAAGTGGGACAAACTCCAAAAGTCAAAATTATTAATAACATCTATAAATTAAAAAAAGCAATTATACAAAAAAAACTTGATATTGTTCCATACGAGAAACTATTTATTATTTGTCATAGTAATAAGTCTAAACTTCCTATGCGCCCAAATATTTTTCTTCCACTTCGTCGAATTATAGGAGATTTAGTCGTAGTTAACATTGATAAAAAATCTCGTGAATTTCAAAGTATTTCACAAGAAGATATTATATGGTTTTCAAAAGATTTAACTAGTAAATCAGCTAAAATTGTAAAAATAAATTCTCAACAAAGAAAATCAAATTTTCCATTTATATATGAAAGAGGTGTCGGAAATAACAAATATAATGACTCCCCTCCTTTTGATAAATTACTAATGAGCATGCTAATTAATATTCAATTAGCTTTAGCAACAGTTTTAAAAAATAATGGAGATGATAATAATGACAAAAAAGGAACTACAAAAAAGAATACTTGGACTTAATAAATATATGCTTTCTGATACTGACAAACAATTAATATTACTAAATATTTCTAACGTTTATACATATAACAAAGCTATAGCTTTAATTGATAAAGATATAAAAGATAAAGACTGGTATTCTATAGACTCAAAAAATTGCTTTAAAACTTGGAATGAAGTAGGCATCTTTTTAGATGGACTATGTTTAGGAAAAAATACAAAATTTAATAATAATGAATGTGAAAGATAAAATGGAGGTGTATAAAAACTGAATATTAATGAAGAAAATATTAGCACAAATAATACTAAAGATTCTTTAAAAGAACAAATAGTAATAAATTATTTAAGTAAAATTAAGAACCCATTTATTACACTTTCAGTATCAGATGTTTCAAAAGATTTAAACATTGGAATAAATCAAGCTTATGACTTATTTAAACAAAAAGACTTCCCTTCTCTTCAAATTGGTAAAAGGAAAACTGTTACTTTAGCTTCATACTTATTATGGAAAATGAATAAAAAAGAAAGTGAGGTATAATATATGTCATCAAAAGGAAATGGCGAAGGTTCAGTATATTATAATAAACAACGAAAAAAGTGGAACGCTCAATATAAAGAATATGATACTGAAACAGGTAAAATGAAATATAAAACAAAAAGTTTTAAAACAGAAAATGAAGCTAAAAAATACTTAAATACAATTATGTATCAAAAAGAAAATCCTATTTACATAGAACATAATGGTATACCTTTAGTTGAAATATTAAAAGCTAATTTAGAACTTAAACATAATACTAATCAAATTGGACCTGCACAATATGGTAGAACTTTAAATTCAATAAAACGATTAGAGAAATACCCTATTGCTCATAAAAGAATTGATACAATAAAAACAGAAGAATTACAAACTTATTTAAATTCTCTAAAAAATTTAAGCAATTCAATGATAGAAAAAGCACATCAGCAGTTAAATCAAGCTTTTAATATTGCTGTAAATAAAGGATATATCGTTCAAAATCCAATGATTGATGTTATTAGACCTAAAAGCAATAAGGAAAATAAAGTTGTACGTGCATTAACAATTGAAGAACAAGAAGCTTTTACCAATTGGCTTGTTGATAAGCCTATAGATGAATTTAAATATAGAAATGTATATTTGTTACAAATGTACACAGGTTTAAGAGTTGGAGAAGCTTTAGCTCTTACAACACACGATATAGACTTAAAAAATAAAAGATTAAATATATCTCGTACATTAACAACTGATGAAAAAGGAAATATTATTATGGGTAATAAAACCAAAACATATAGTGGCAAAAGAACTATCCCTATCCCCTACTTTCTTTTTCCTTATATTGTGGAACAAATGAAAATAGCAAATAATCAAATTAACAATGATGAAAAACTACTTTTTAAACCTAATAATAGTAAATATTGCAGACGTTCTACAATAAATAATGAGCTAAAGAGAATATTAAAACAAGAACTTAATATTACTGATATTTCTAGCCACTCCTTACGACATACTTTCGGAACACGTTGTATTGAAAGTGGTATGGCTCCTGTTGTTGTTCAAAGATTAATGGGACATAAAGATATTACAGTCACATTAAATACATATACTTCTGTTTTAGAACAATTTAAGGAAAGAGAGCTTGACAAAGTTAATCAATATTATCTGAATGAAAATTTAATAGGAACTAATTTAATTTCTGCAAAAAATGATAATGAAAAAGAATTATAATTTTGTTTTTTCTACTAACTAAACAAAAAAACTTCTATAAGTATTGATATTAGCGTGTTATCAAATTTATTAATTTTTATGTTTGTGAAAAACATCTCATACTAACTAAACAAATACATATTTTTTAATTATTACAAATAAATTTGTTTAGTTAGTTGTTTGAAATACTAAAAATTAAAATAAATTAAAAATCGTGAAAAACTATATGGCTCTAGTGAAAATTAAATATTGTAAATTTTTTAAAATTATATTTAGTTTTAAAAAAGTAAATAGCCTGTATCTGTTGATACAAGCTATTTACATCGATTATTTCGTTGGCTGGGCTGGCAAGATTCGAACTTGCGCATGCCAGAGTCAAAGTCTGGTGCCTTACCGCTTGGCTACAGCCCAATATAATTTACTTGTCCATTTTGTTAGGTGATTTTCTCAGTATTACCCCAATATAAAATCTGGGGTGAGTACTGGGATTCGAACCCAGGGTCTCCAGTGCCACAAACTGGCGCGTTAACCAACTACGCTATACTCACCATCTCTTGCGGACATTTATTATTTTAAACTATTTTATATCCTTTTGTCAACTATTTTATTAATATTTTATAATAATTTTTATTTTTCAAGAAATTTCTAAAATTTAATCCAACATATTCCTTTTAAATGGTAGACCAAACTTCATAGTCAATTGAATAAAACACCCCAAAAGACGATTACAATTTTCGAATTGTAATCGCCTTTTTTATTAAATATTTTACTCTCTTATCTATCTTCTAATTTATATATCACAAAAGCCACAATTACTCCTAGAGTAGCTGTTATAAGCTGTGTCATTCCCATTGCATTTCTTAAATTTTCAACTAATTTTTCTGGAAAGATTCCGAATAAATTAATTATATTAAATAATGCAAATATAATTGCTACCTTAACAACAATTCCTACAATTCCAGCTAAAAAGTAATGTTTATTTTTGCCTAACATTAATAATTTATATGAATAAATTAATGCAAAGTTACCAAGCCATATTGCAGGTATCATATATACCATATATACAGATGCTGTTCCAAAAACATATCCACTTAATATTGTAGATATACTTGGCATTGTAACTACTCCTAATATTTTTGCCCAACCTTTTAAATTTATTGCTGCAGTAACAAGCGCTGCATTTACAATAGTTCCTATTATCAATTGTGAATTAGTAGAAATAACACTTGTACTACCAAAGATTTTACTTAAAATTCCACCTAAAAAAGTTGGTACTAGTAAAGCAATTAAGAATATTAATATTGTTTGCATAATATCAATACCTTTAGAAAAATCCTTTACTCTTCTTTTCATTATTCCTTCATTTTCCATTTTAAACCCTCTCTTTCTTTTTAGACAGAGCTTTAAAATATATCTTTACTTATTTGAATAAATAACTTTACTGGTTATTCCAGAAAGTTTTCCAATCTTTCCAGATAAAGTATTTATTTCATCTTGTGGAGCATCAATAACAATAGTAATAATGTTAATTGCCTTTTCTTTATATGGCATCCCCATTCTTCCTATTATTCTATTAGAATATTCATGTAAAATAGAATTTAACTTTCCAACTTCATCTTTCTTTTCTAATATAATTCCTATTATTGCTACTCTTGTATCCATAAAGTCCCCCTATTAGTTGCTTCTACCTTAATTTTAATTACTAGTTAAATTTTGGTATTAGAAGAATTTATAATACTTTGCTATAAAGATACTCTTACTAGCTCAGTTTATATGATTATAATATAAAGCTTATAAAAAAGCTAGTAATGTTCCATATATTTTTATCTATTCTTTTAAAACAAAAAAATAAAGCTTTCTAAAATTTAGAAAACTTTATTGGTGCGGATGAGAGGACTCGAACCTCCACGCCGTAGGCACTGGTTCCTAAGACCAGCGCGTCTGCCAGTTTCGCCACATCCGCATAAGCTTTAACATTACTTATAATAGCACATTAAAACTTTCTTTGTCAAGTATTTTTTTTATTTATTTATGCAAATTATTTCTTCCTTGCAACAACAGCAAATCTTCCATCTTCTGTATGATATGAACATGTAGATAAAGTCATAAGTTGATCCCCATATTCTGCTGTTTTACCTGTGTCATAAAAAGATGCTTCTTTTGCACTATTTACAAATTCATTATACTCTTCTTCATTATCTGCATTTATAAAATAATAATATCTAAATACATTTTTTTCAGACTTATAATATACTCTAGATTTAAATGCTGAAATAATTTCATATTCTGCATCTTCAGTTGCTGTTGTAAATCTGACAATTGGATGTTGCTTATAAAATTCCTCATCCTCATATTTTAGCAAGTCTTGGAACATTGCACCATCCCCCATATTATGTCCATACATCAATAAGTTACTACTAGGAATAGTCCAATCATAATCCTTATCTAAAAATATAGAACCATCTTTTGCTTCTTCTTTTTTATAATTATGTGTCATATAATAAGAATTATCTGTGCCTTGTAATACGGGATAATTTATATTTGTTCCCTCTATCTCTATCCATCCTACTATATCAGGATTTTCTTTTTGTAATTCCTGCACCTGTAACATTCTTTCTGTAGTTTTATCATCCACTTTTGCTTCATCTATTTGAACATTATTTAAAGCTGCACTTTCCTGTATAGTATCATTTTTGCCTTTAACCCAAAATATAATATATATAGTAGCTATTATAATCAACACAACTAACACTATATATATTAATCTTCTTGTTTTTCTTGCTGTTTGTTTAAAATGTTTAGCCATAATCCATCTCCATAAATATATTATAAGGATAGACAGAGCAAGTCTAATCTATCCCCTCAATATTTTATATTCTGTTTTTTCTTATTACAAATAATGTTGCTGCTGATATAGCAATTACTAAAACTGCAATTCCTGCATAATTTGCTACACCTGTTTTTGGAGTTTCATCTTTTTCTCCTTTATTTTCTTCTACAACTGTATTTTCTGAATTTGAAACTTCTTCTTGTTTTTCTTCAGCAGAAACTTTAGCATACAAAGTAGTATTTACATCAATTTTATTATCAAAATTAAATTTTGCTGTATATTGATTATCTGTATAGAAACCATCTATTACATATCCTTCAGCCACATTTAATTTTGTCTTAATAGAATCTTCTGAAACTACTTGTCCGACATTTAATAAAATATCTTTAGTCTTTTCACCATAATTTACTGTTAATATAACCTTTTGTTCTCCGCTTGCAACTGTTGTATTTTCTGGTAATGCAGATACAGATAATACGTTATTATTTGCATCTGTTAAAACTATTTGATTTCCTGCCGCAAAAACTTTATTAGATGTACTTGTTTTGTTCTCTACACTAATATTTCCAGCATTTTCAGCTACATAAATAATGTTATCTTTAGATGTTGAAGATAATGAACCATTCATTACTAAAGATGGACTTACAGCAACAGCTTGACCTCTATCTAATTCTATACCTTTGTTGCTTGTTGTTCCATTATTTCCTAAATTAACATCAATTATTTCAAGAGTTCCACCATTAACAAGAATTCCCGCATAATTAAATCCTGTTATAGAAACATTATTTAATACTACAGATGCTCCATTATATGATTGTACTCCATATTTTGGTCCATTTTTTAAGTTTATATTCTTTAATGTAAGTTTGGCACCACTTAATTGAGCTGCAAACATAGTTTGATTTCCTGAAATAGATGTCCATTCATCAGCTCCAGTAACAGTATAACCTGCTCCATCTATAGTAAGTTCTTTGTCTATAACTATAGGTCCTGTTACAGTTATATTATCTGATAATATAATTGTTTCACCTGAATTAGCAGAAGAAATAGCTTGTCTTAATGTTTCTTCGCTATTAATTGGTGTTGTAGCTTTGCTAACATTTGGAATTAATAAACATGTAACTAATATAGCACATATTAAAGCAATTCTTACTATACTCTTCATTTTTTCACCTCCCCTAAATTTCAAAAATATATTTATATGTAAAAAATATAAATATCAATTTAGGCCTTATCTTTTGATTTATTTTTTACACAAATTATTAATAGCATACTATTTATTATTATGCAATATTATTTTATCTTTTTTTTAAATTATTTTATCTTTTTTATAAATTATTTGCTATTTTAGCTAGTTTTAAAGCATCATCTTTAGTATCTACAGCACATATAAAACATTTATTATGACAAAATCTTGCAGTTTCTACTGTTGTTACTTTTTGCAATTCCTTATCTTTTAAGCCGGCCCATTCTTTAGGGAACAATTTCCTACTTGTAAAAGAACCTAATTTCTCTGGCACTGTATAAATATTATATCCACCTCTATTTGAAGGAAAAATAACAAAATTTATTAATTTAGCTTTAGAACTATCTGATTCTAATAAAAACTCTTTCCATGGCAAAAATTTTTCCAAGGTCATAATTCCATCTTTTGAATCATTAATTGCCATATCTACTTTTGATTTAGCTCTCATCTTCGAAATTGAAGATTTCATTGAATTATCAAATACTGTTTCTGCTAATTTTACTGCTTCTTCAAACTTAACATCTGGGTCTATATCTTCATCCCAATTTGGATTAAATTCAGAGATAATACTTGCTACTTGTACAAGTCTATAATCTACATTTATATCTGGTATTTGACCATTATCACCTGCATCTATACATTGAATTAAGTTTTTGTCTATCATTTTCCAAATTTCATCTATGTCTTTTTCTGTATATTTTTTTATTATTTCTTTACCAAATTTTTTCCAAACCAAACCGCAAGATGAATACTTTACTCCATTATCTCTTTCTCCATTACCACCAAATTGATGATGATCTAATTCTCCTCCACCAACATCATATATATATTGATCGCTATTGACCTTTTCTAAATCTGAAGTTCTGCACACAATAACTTCTGGTAATAATTTTGAAAACATAATTGTAGAAAAAACTTCATCACAATGGAATGTTCCATTATGTGTTATACAATTTGCTTCTTCTATGTTTTTTGTTAATTTTATATTCATTTTAATTCCCCCTATTTATTATCTTTTATCATATCCCAATATTCTTTGGAAATGAATACTTTACGAGGTTTGGTTCCTTGCAGCTTAGAAATAATTCCTTTTTCTTCCATTGCTTCTATAATTCTAGTAGCTCTTGTATATCCTATTCTTAGTTTTCTTTGTATAATCGAAACACTTACATAGTTTAGATCAAGTATTTTTTCCCTCTTCATTCATTTGTATTCCTCCTTATATTACATAATTTAAATTACATTTATGACATTGATAATGATAATCTGTACAAACTTTATATTCTTCATTTTCATAGTTTTTCAAGATTTCTGTTAAATCAGTAATACATTTATCATGATAAATATAATAGCAATTTTCTTTTACATTGTATACTACTCTGCCTCTTGGAAAGAAATCAAAATCGACATTATATTTACCATAATAAAATTCATCCCAAATTTCCATGTGACTTTTTGGATAATTAAAAAAATCTCCATATTTATCTGCTTGATCATTTTCACACTTATGTATTAAAAACTCGTTATTTACTTTAAAAAATATATTAACCATAATTTCTCTCCAAATTATATTTTAAAGAATTATATCATATGTAGATTTAAAGTGTATATTAATTTTAAAAATATTTACAGAAAAATCCCTCAGACTTATTGTCTAAGGGATTTTGTTATATATAAGAAAAGCACGTACTATGTGAATGAACTTGTAGTTTTTTATATTATACACCTACCGTTGTGAATCCATTATCACAATGAATTATTTCACCTGTAATTCCAGATGACATATTACTAAATAAGAATGTTGTAGTATCTCCAACTTGTTCTATTGTAACATTTTTGTGCATTGGAGCTTTTTCTTCTATAACATCTAAGATTGAGCCAAAATCTTTAATTCCTTTTGCAGATAATGTTTTGATTGGTCCTGAAGAAATTCCATTAATTCTCATACCTTTTTTACCTAAATCTTGTGCTAAGTAACGAATACTAGCTTCTAGAGCTGCTTTTGCAACACCCATAACATTATATCCAACAACAGCTTTTTCTGATCCATAATATGTATATGTAACAATGCTTGCTCCTTCATTTAATGCATCTTGTGCAACTGCTTCGTTTACTATTTTTACTAATGAATATGCACTTACATCACAAGCATGAGCATATCCTTCTCTTGATGTATTAATAAAATCATTTCTTAAATCATCTGTAAAAGCATGTGCTATACTATGTAATATTCCATCTACTTTTCCGAAATCTGCTTTTATAGCAGCAAAACAATCTCTTATACTTTCGTCTGAACTTGCATCACATGGATATAATTTTGTTCCAGGAAATTCTTCTAATAGTTTTGCTAATTTTTCTGAACCTTCTTCTGGGTTATATGTGCAAATTAATTGTGCACCATTGTCATGAGCTGATTTAGCTGCTCCCCATGCAATACTCCATTTGTTTCTTACTCCCATTAATACTAATTTTTTGTTTTCTAATAACATAATCTTACTCCTCCATCTTTCCTATTTTTCTATATTTTTCATACCTTAGATTTAATAAATCCTCAGTTTTTAACTTAGCTAATTTTTTTATAGTCTTTGTAATATATTCTTTTAGTTCTGCTGATACAAACTCTAAATTTTCTTCTTGATTATCTTTTTCTTTTATAATGTCATCTATTATTCCTAATTCTTTTAAGTCTTTAGCTGTAATTTTCATTTTTTCTGCTGCTTCTTTATTTTTGCTTGCATCTTTATATAAAATACTTGCAAATCCTTCTGGTGATAAAACTGAATACACACTATTTTCTAGCATCGCTATTTTATCTCCAACACAAATTCCTAAAGCTCCACCACTAGATCCTTCGCCAATTACTATAGAAATTATTGGTGTTTTTAATCTAGACATTTCCATCAAGTTCCTCGCAATTGCTTCTCCTTGACCTCTTTCTTCTGCTCCTAATCCTGGATATGCTCCTGGCGTATCTACAAATGTAATTATTGGTCTATGGAACTTTTCTGCTTGTTTCATAAGTCTTAAAGCTTTTCTATATCCTTCTGGATTTGTCATACCAAAATTTCTTTCCATTTTTTCCTTTGTTGTACTACCTTTTTCTTGGCCTATAACCGTAACTACAGTACCATTTATCCTACCAATTCCACCAATTATAGATTTATCATCTCCAAAGGCTCTATCACCGTGAAATTCGATGAAATCATCTACGATACTATCTATGTAGTTTTTTGCTTTTGGTCTTTGTGCATCTCTTGCAAGCATAACTATATCCCATGCTGTTTTTTTACTCATTAATTTCATCTCCTTTCTTAGTTTTTATGTAACTCTAATATTTGTGCTAAAGTTTTCTTCATGTCTTTTCTTTCTACAATCTTGTCTATAAAACCATGTTCTAATAAAAATTCTGATCTTTGGAAACCTTCAGGTAATTTTTGCTTTATTGTTTGTTCTATTACTCTTGGTCCTGCAAATCCAATTAATGCATTAGGCTCTGCTAAAATTATATCTCCTAAGCTTGCAAAACTTGCTGTAACTCCTCCAGTAGTTGGATCTGTAAGCACAGTTATGTTTAACAACCCTGCATCATCTAATTTAGCTACTGCTGCTGATGTTTTTGCCATTTGCATTAATGACACCATTCCTTCTTGCATTCTAGCTCCACCAGACACACAAAATATTATAAATGGTAATTTTTCTTTTATTGCATCTTCTATAGCTAGTGTTATTTTTTCTCCTACAACACTTCCCATACTTCCCATTAAAAAGTTTCCATCCATTACAGCTATTACTACTTTATTACCATGTATTTCTCCAAATCCTGTTGTAACAGCCTCTTGTATTTTAGTTTTTTCTTTTAATGTTTCTATTTTCTTTAGATAACCATCAAAATGTATAGGGTCAGTTTCTGGCATGTTTTCATATGTTTCTACAAATGTTCCTTCATCTATTATTTGTTTTATTCTTCTTCTTGCTGATATTCTAAAGTGTTTACCACAATTTGGACATACGCTAAAGTTTTTGTGAACATCATCTTTATATAGTATCTCTTTACATGCATCACATTTTACCCATTTACCAACTAGCATATCCGCAGCTTTGGTATTTTTTTGTGGCTTCTCATCTTCTGCGTTATTTACTTTTTTTATTTTGTCTATTACCATGCTCTTTTTTGTTCCTCCTTTAGAAATTCAAGTTTATCCCTTAAAATTCCTATTTATCAACTTTCTATATGCTATCCTTAAAGTTTCAAATTATCTGTAAGTTTCTCGTTAAAACCAACTCATATATTAAATATTATTCACTTCATTTTTGCAAGTATTTTTAGTTTTCCGCAATTTTTCTTTTGCTATTATATAGTTTATTTTTATTTTTTTCTATTAGTATGAGTAGTCAGTATGATATGTTATTAACCAAAAGTTAAATTCTGATTTTTTAAATATTAACGTACTTGCTTTAATACGCAAATACTTTATTGTTTTAATTTACTTATAATTCTAGATTAATACAAAATTACATTGAACTTATTAAAACAACTAATCCACCAATTTTTAAACATACATCAATAAATACTTTTATTAAAATTATCCAAAAAAGTAAGCAACATAATGCTTGAAACCAATTAACCTTATGTTTTTCTTTCATTTTTATATTTTCATTATTTTTTATTTCTTCATTACTTTTCTGTTTCATCTTTTAATTCCCCCTTTATCTTTTCTTTATTAAAATTTTAACACTTTAATTACCTTCAAATCAATTCCATACTTCTTATAAACACTATCAACATCCAAAGTTGTAACTTTATCTTTTGGCAATTCTAATATTTCTAACGTATTCATTACCTCTTCTTCATTTTTCCCTTCAATTTCGACATAAGTAGGAATCATTGGCCATGAATCTATGTCTATTTCTACACCATTCAAAATATACTGAGTCCTTTTATTTTCTTGATATCCTCTACTCTTAATTCCCATATTTTCTAATAGTTCATTTGTCTTTTCAAAATCAGAAACTTCTACTTCTAATTCTTTTGTACCATCTATTGTTGTCTTTACTACATTTTTATATGTAAGTGTTGTTTTTCTTCCATTTGTTCTTAATCTAATCCATTTACCATCTTCCTTTGGAATTATGTCGTAAACATATCTTTTTTGTTCGTTATAACCTTTAAATTCTGCACCTAATTCTTCTAATTTTTTTATTAATTTTCCTTTATCAATTTCTAGTACTCTAATTTCATATTCAGTATTCATATCTTACTCCTTATATTCCTATTTAGCTAACACATTATTGACTAATAAGCTTTTTTCACTTTTCATTATTATAGAACAGGGAAAAACAGGGATTTTAGGACCGTCCCCAAATCCCCCTAAATCACTGCTAATCCTAGATATCATACATATTTTTAGCTGTATAATGTGTATGTAAATATTTATGAGCTACTTCGCTTCCTGGTTTTTGTAAAAATTCTTCATACATTTGCTTCATTACTGGACTTTCGTGTGATTTTCTTATTACACTCTTTTCATCTATTGTATATAAAGCGTCTGCTCTTAATTTTCTAACATCAACTTCACTTCTTATCTTAGAACTCTTTATTGGTTGGCCTCCACCCATTACACATCCACCTGGGCAAGCCATTATTTCTACAAATTGATAATCTGCTTTTCCTTCTCTTATCTCATCCATTATTTTTCTTGCATTACTTAAACCACTTACTACAACTGCTTTAATTTTCTTACCAGCAATTTCTACAGTTGCTTCTTTTCTACCTTTACCACCTCTTACTGCTGTATATTCAAATTGTGGTAAATCTTTTCCTTCTAATGTATCTGCTGCAGTTCTTAATGCTGCTTCCATAACACCACCTGTAGTTCCAAAAATAGCACCAGCACCTGTAGCTTCTCCCATTGGCTCATCAAATACATCATCTTGTAATTGAGTAAACTCAATATTTGCTTGTTTAATCATTCTAGATAACTCTCTTGTTGTAATAACATAATCAACATCACGAAGTCCATCGACCTCCATTTCTTCTCTTTGGCACTCATATTTTTTAGCAATGCAAGGCATAACAGAAACCATGCATATTTTCTTTGGATCAATATTATATTTTTTAGCATAATATGATTTAACCATTGCTCCAAACATTTGATGTGGAGATTTACAGCTTGATAAATGTCCTAATAAATCAGGATAATTCTTTTCTGCAAACCTTACCCATCCTGGACTACAAGATGTAATCATTGGTAAACACTCTTGTTTAGAAAAACGTTCAACAAATTCATTAGCTTCTTCCATAATAGTTAAATCTGCACCTGTATTTGTATCAAAAACTCTATCAAAACCTAGGCTCTTTAAAGCTGATACCATTTTACCTGTTACATTTGTTCCAATAGGCATATCAAACTCCTCGCCCAAAGCAACTCTAACAGCAGGAGCTGTTTGAACAACAGTATAAATATCTGGATCTTTTAAATTTCTCCAAACATCTTTAATATATTCTTTCTCCTTCAAAGCCCCTGTCGGACAAGCCTCTATACATTGACCACAAAAAGTACAGTTAACATCATTTAAACTATGGTCACCAACTGTAGAAATACAAGATTCAAAACCTCTATTAATACAATCTATAGCTCCAATTTCTTGTACATTTTTACATGCTGCAACACATCTTCTACATAAAATACATTTGTTAAAATCTCTCATTATTGCAGGTGATTTATCATCTACTTTATGTTCTGTCATTTCACCTTCAAATTCAACATGTTGGACATTAAATTTCATTGCTAATGCTTGTAACTCACAATTACCATTACGACTACAAGTTAAACAATCACGATGGTGATTAGAAAGTATTAAATCTAGTATAACTCTTCTAGCTTCCATAACTGCTGGTGAATGTGTATGCACAACCATTCCTTCTTCAACTTTCTGAATACAAGAAGTTGCAAATCCTTTTCTTCCATCAACTTCTACAATACACATTCTACAATCTCCAACCTCATTAATATCTTTTAAGAAACATAATGTAGGAATATCTATATTAGCTTGTTTTGCAGCCTGCAAAATAGTTGTCCCTTGCTTTACTTTAACTTCTTTATCATCAATTTTTAATGTTACTAAATTCTCTTCCATCTTAATTCTCCCTTCACTTGGACTTAGTAAATTCGTTCTTATATTTTGTATTACTAGTTCATAATAGCTTTAAATGGGCATTTATCAACACAAGTACCACATTTAATACAAACATCTGGATCTATTTTATGTGGCTGTCTTGGCTCACCTGTAATAGCATTAACAGGACAATTTCTTTTACAAATACCACAACCTTTACATTTTTCTGGATCAATTTCTATATTTGCTAACGCTTTACATTGACCAGCTCTACACTTTTTATATTTAATATGCTCCATATACTCATCTCTAAAATATTTTAGAGTACTTAAAACTGGGTTTGGAGCTGTTTGACCAAGTCCACAGATAGCAGATTTTTTAATATTTAGTGCTAATTTTTCTAATTTATATAAATCATCTTCATCAGCTTTACCTTCACACATTCTATCTAATATTTCCAACATTCTCTTTGTACCAATTCTACATGGAGTACATTTACCACAGCTCTCACTAACCGTAAAGTCTAGATAGAATTTAGAAATATTAACCATACATTTAGAATCATCCATAACAATTAGTCCACCAGAACCCATCATAGAACCAATACTAGAAAGAGATTCATAATCTATTGGTGTATCCAAATGCTCTTTTGGAATACATCCACCAGAAGGTCCTCCTGTTTGAGCGGCTTTAAACTCTCTACCATTTGGAATTCCTCCACCTATATCAAAAACGATTTCTCTTAAAGTAGTTCCCATTGGTACCTCTACAAGTCCAATATTATTTACATTTCCACCTAAAGCAAAAACTTTAGTTCCTTTAGATTTTTCTGTTCCAATACTTGCATACCATTTAGCACCATTTAAAATAATTCTAGTAATATTTGCATATGTTTCAACGTTGTTAATCAATGTTGGTTTACCCCATAAACCAGAATTGGCAGGATATGGAGGTTTAACACGTGGTTGACCTCTTCTTCCTTCTATAGATTCTAGAAGCGCTGTTTCCTCACCACAAACAAATGCACCTGCACCTAATCTAATTTCTATATCAAAAGAAAAATCTGTACCAAAAATATTTTTTCCAAGTAATCCATATTCTCTTGCTTGATCTATTGCAACTTGAAGCCTTTGTACAGCAATTGGATATTCTGCTCTTACATAAATATATCCTTTATCTGCACCAACACTATAACCTGCAATCTCCATTGCCTCTAATACACTATGTGGATCACCCTCCAAAATACTACGATCCATAAAAGCACCAGGGTCACCCTCATCTGCATTACATACAACGTATTTTTGATCACCTTCAGCTTGTTTAGTAAATAACCATTTCTTACCAGTTGGGAAACCAGCTCCTCCACGACCTCTTAAACCAGATTCAGTAACTTCATTAATTACTTCATCTGGAGACATTGATGTTAAAACTTGTTCTAGCGCTTTATATCCATCAAAAGCTATGTACTCATCAATTTGTTCTGGATCAATAATACCACAATTCTTTAAAGCAATACGTTTTTGCTTTTTATAAAAATTAAGCTCATCTAAACGATTAACCATTGTATTATCAACATCTTTACATAGAAGTCTTTCTACAATTTCACCTTTTTCTATATGTTTTTCTATAATCTCTCTGCAATCATCTGGAGTTACCATAGCATAAAAGGTATCCTCTGGACGAATTATAACAATAGGTCCTTTGGCGCATAAACCAAAGCATCCTGTTTGAATAACTCTTACATTTTGGATACCTTTTTCATCTATAATCTTTCTAAAATTCTCTATAATCTCTGGTGATTTTGAAGACGTACAACCCGTTCCTCTACATACTAAAATATGTTTTTCTCTTGTATCTGCTTTAATATTTACTCTTAAGTCTAATTCTTTTCTTTTTTGCTCTCTTATTTGGTGAATTTCTTCTAAAGTTTTCATACTCTTCTCCTTTCGATATATTAATCCATCTTTAGTACTTATTTGGTAGACCTACTGACTCTTAATCAGTTGCCCTTCATCTCGATTTTATATTGCTAATTTAGTATTTTTTTACATTAAGTTTTTTAATTTTGATAAATTTTTAGATAAACCTATTACCTCGATTGGTATTTCAACTAGTCCTTCATTTGTTGCCACATAATTTTTGATTTTTATATCTTTTAAATCCATTATATTTTCTAACTCTTTTACAACATAATGTAATTGCACACAATGTGGTGATTTATCTACTGTTACAAATGTTAGTTCCTTACATTTCTTTCTAGCTATCATTCCAGCAATTTTAGTTATAACCATATTTAAATGTGTATCTTCTAAACATACATCATAAATATTTTCTGAAATTTCATTTAATTCATCATATATTTTAGGAAACATATATTCCAAACAACTTCCAATTATTATCAATCTTTCTTCTACATCAAAACAATTTGTTTTTAATAAATCTTTTTTCAAAATCTTCCTCCTATGTTTGTTTAAGTATCTTAATTATGTTTAATTACATTTTTTCTGTACATACATCTGCCATTTAATCTTCTTTTTTCATATATTCATCTAATACTTCATCTAGTTTTTTTACTGTGGCTTTACCATATACTTCATTATTAATAGTAAATACTGGCGCTAAACCACATGCACCAACACATCTTGTTGCATCTATAGAAAATTTACCATCTGGAGTAGTTTGACCTTCATCTATTTTAAGTCTTTCTTTTAATCTATCTAATAAAGCTTGTGATCCTTTAACAAAGCAAGCTGTACCTAGACACACTGATATATTATATTTTCCTTTTGGTTCTAATGTAAAACGAGAATAAAATGTTATGACACCATAAATTTCTGCCATTGGAATTGATAAATAATTAGAAATTTCAATTTGAGATTGTTTTGGAATGTAACCATACTTTTCTTGAACTTCATTTAAAATTTGAATTAAATTTGATTTGTCTTGAGAATAATTTTTTAGTAATTCTTGCATTTCTTTTGATAGTTTTTCGTCCATACAATTTTTTTCGTCCATATTTGCCTCCGTTCTGTCATAAGTTCTTCATTTTGTCTTATTTAAACTGCGTGGCTATGACATTATTGAATATATATACTTATACAGTATATGATATTAGAACTCATTATATCAAAAGAAATTTATTTGTACAATAAATTAATATAATTTTTGTCGATAAAAATCATAATACTTAATATATAAATATATAAAAAAACAAGCCTAAACTATTAATTTAAGCTTGTTATTTTTTTTAATTCTTCAAATACTGCTGTAATAAAACTAAAAGAACTACTAGCTACGAATGATAATAAATTTATAGCAATTACAGCTGTAAGGACAATACCAATAGCTCCTAAAATAATTCCAATTATTGAAAAAACTTTCTTTCCATTTTTCACACTTGAGACTCCAAAGCCAATTGCTATGATTCCACATAAAACCGAAATATGAAAAAAGTATGCTAACACTATTGATATAATTCCTAATACGATAGATGCTATACTATATTTTTTATAATGCTCTTCCTTTCCACTTTGGTTAGTTTGAGCAACTTTTTCTTCATCCTTCATAGTTTACTAATTCCTAGTCATTATAATAGTAATAGCTTGATGGATAGTTACTATTATTAATTATATCTTTAGAATCCTCTATTACATCTTTAGCACTATTATATATTCCTAATCCTAATAATACCACTCCTACATATAAAACTATACATAAAATTATACCAATAACACCAGTAACAATTCCTGCAATTGACATTCCTCTTTTGCTTGATTTTATTCCTATAATTCCAAGTACTAATGCTATAATACCACAAGGAATAGATACATACCAAATACAACAAAGTACAATTGCAATTATTCCTAATACTAATGCTGCAATTGAAAATCCTTTTTTGTCATTTGTTGGTGTAGTATTAGTTGATTGATTTACCTCGCTTTCAACATTGTTTACTTCATTTTCTTTGTTTTCGTCCATAAAAACTCCCTCCTATTTTTTCTTTTTGTATATATGTATTTAATTTGATAAATACCCTAATTAATTTCTTAATATTATTTGCTCTTGTACTTCATTCTTTCCGTAGTTGTTTTTTAGTAATATTAAGTGTTAAAAGTTATAAAAACTATCATAATCATAGTCATAATCATAAGAATCTGAATAGTCATTATCATCAATTATATCTTTTATACTTTCAGTTATTCCTAGAGCAAATCCAAAGATAACTAACATCAATATTATAAATATAGAAATAATCATACCAATAATACCTGTAACAATTCCTGATATTGACATACCTCTTTTGCTTGACTTTAATCCTATTGCACCAAAAACAATAGCCAAAATTCCACATGGTATTGATATATACCATATACAGCAAAGTACAATTGCGACAATACCAAGAACCAAAGCTGCTATACTAAATCCTTTTTTATCTTTTTGTGGTTGATTTGCTGTTGTATTGCTGTTATTTGCTGTTTCTTGCTTTGCTTCTTTTACTACTTGAGGTGCTGGCTGAATTGTTGAATTTGCCTCTGGTTTAAGTGTTAGCTCAATGTTAGGTTGTGGTTCTACCTTAGGCTCTGACTTAGATGTTGTATTAACTACTGGCTGAGAATCTGGCTTAGATGTTATATTATCTGCTAGATTAGGCACAACATCCTTCTTTTTTTCTTCTATATTTGTTTCATTTTTTTCTATAGTTTGATCATTTGCTTCGATATTATTGTTATCATTTTTGATAACATTATCTTTGTTGTTTTCGTCCATAAAAAATCCTCCTTTATTTTATTAAACTCTCTTAGGAAATTTTTCTTTTGGGCAAACCTGTGTTAAACCTTGGCTGTTATTTTTACTAGACTAAGTTACGTAGTATTCCATATATTACTAGGATTACAGCAAAAATTATAGCATACCAATACTTTGGATATATCCATGTTAAAATTTTATTTTTCTTATTTAAGTTAATTAAATATACGATATTACAAAGTAATAAATAAAAAATGAATATAAAAAATATTGGATGAAACAAAAAAGCTTCTTTAAAATTACCTTTTAATATATTTTCTACACACCTTGTTCCTCCACAAGAAGGACACTGAAGATTTGTAGCTTTGTAAAATAAACAACTTGGTGTATATTGCATTAGATTACTATTTACCCCAATAATTGCTAGTATTAATATTAAAAGTTCTATTAGTATTATCTTTATGCTTTTTTTGTTCATTCTTTCACCAATCCTACTATAAATAATATAACATATAGTTCGACTATTTTCTACAAAATATTAAATTTTTTATATTTTATTTTTGAATATCACGATTTACAAGGTAAATTCTTTAGTTTTTTATAATTTTCGTAACATTTTTTTAAATTTTCGAGCTATAAAAACATATTTTATCTTAATTTTTTTGTATTTTTTTAACTTTTTTATTTTTTCGACAGCTTTCTACAAACTTTGCATTTTTATTGTGTTACAATTATGTAAAGTAAAGGACATTCATATTTTTTTCTTCCTTTGCTGATAAAAGATTTTTTTCAAGAAAGTATCATTGTTTTATTTTTTTCGTCACTGGTACTTTCATTTTTTTGTTCTTATATTTTTTATTTTATATAAAATTTAGCATCACTAAAATCTTATTTAAAATACTATGTGTTTCATGTGTGTTTATTTTCATTTCTTATTAAATTATCCAATATTTAATAAAAATTATTTACTTAATTAGTTGTTTTGCCAATTTTATTGTTAGAACTGGCGCTGCATATTTAATCAGAGATATTTACTTAGTTAGCATATTTTTCGAATAATTTTTATGTGCTTGTACATAATTTTAATATAGATTTTTAATTAATCTACATACTTATTTTATATAGTACCGTTTTGGTAGCTAGAATTATAACTAAGTTTGATGGAGGTATCTTATGAATTCTTTTTGGCTTGATTCTATAAAAAATAAGACTAAATTTAATAAATTAGAAAAGGATATATCTACTGATGTTTGTATAATAGGTGCTGGTATTTTTGGACTTACTTGTGGTTATTATTTAACCAAACAAGGATATAATGTTGTGATTTTGGAGAAAGAGAAAGATATTGCCAGTAAAACAACTGGGCATACTACTGCAAAAATAACAAGTCAGCATAATCTTATATATAAATATTTAATTGACTCTTTGGGTGAATCTATGGCTAAGAAATATTTGTATGCAAATCAAGATGCTATAGAAAATATTGCTAAAATAATTGAAGAAGAAAAAATTGATTGTGATTTTGAAAGACAGGATAGTTATGTTTATACTAATAATTTGGATGAATTAGAAAAAATTAAATTGGAAAATGAAGCTGTAAATTCTCTTGGATTTAAAAGCGAATTTGTTACATCTACTCCTCTTCCTTTTGATGTGTTAGGTGCTATAAAGTTTCCAAATCAAGCAGAGTTTAATCCTATAAAATATGCGTATGGATTGGCAAAGTGTATTACTTCTAGTGTGATTGGTGGTTTTGATAATGCAGGCTCGATTGGCTCAGTTTCAGCCGGAGATGGTTCGAGTGTTGCTAGTTCCGTTGGAGCTGGTTCGTCTAAAGCTGGATCGGTTGGGGCTGATATCGTTGAAAATGATTCGAGTAATGCTAGTTTAGAAAGATCCAATAAGGATAGTCATTCTTTTTCTTCTAATCCTACTGAGCCTAATAATTCGTTTTCTATCAATTCTACTGGTACGATCAATTCTTTTACAGAAAGTTCTGATAAACACATCAATTCTTTTAAGGTTGCAAAAGGTATAGGTGAAATTTATACAGATACGCTTGTTCAAAATATTAAAAAGGAAAATGATGAATTTATTACATCATGTAAAGATTATGTCGTTAGGTCAAAATATGTAATACTAGCCTCTCATTATCCTTTTATTGATCGTTTAGGATATTATTTTTTAAAGATGTATCAATCAACATCTTATGTAATTGCTGTAGATATTGGTAATAAGGCTTTTGATGGAATGTATATAAATTCTGAACAACCTACTTTTTCATATAGATTTGTAAATGGTTCTAATGGAAAAAGGTTGTTGCTAGTTGGACGGTGCAGATCATAAGACTGGTAGTAAAATAGATTTATCAAATGCTTACCATATCTTGGAAGATGAGGTTAGAAAATATTATCCTAATTGTAAAGTTTTATATAAATGGAATACTGAGGATTGTTTTACGCTTGATAAAGTTCCTTATATTGGTGAGTTTTCTCATTTTATGCCTAATATGTACATTGGTACTGGTTTTAATAAATGGGGAATGACTTCTTCTAATGTTGCTGCTAATATTATTGTTGATAAGATTTTAGGTCGCGAGAATGAATATGAAGATGTGTTTAAAGCTACTAGATTGCACCCTATTAAGAATAATGCAGAACTTGGAAATATTCTAAAAGAAACTGCTAATTCGCTTGTGATTAATAAGTTTAAGGTACCTGAGATAGATTCGGATGAGGTTGATTTAGAAGATGTTGAATTTAGTAGTGGTGACGATGATTTTAATGATAGTAATTCCGGCAAAGCTGATTCTGGTGAGGTTGATAGTGATGATGTTGGTGGAAGCGAAAATGATTTAAATAAGGCTGGAACCAAGGTTGTAAATGATGTCAATTTTGTTAGAATTAATGAAATTGATAATAATACTGATTTGAATAGTTCCGCGGTTAATAGAAAAGACGATAATAATGTAGCTCATGTAGATGATGGTGATTTTACAAAAAATGAAAATAACTCTACGCATATATCAGAAAAAATTTTTGCTGATCTTGAAAATGATACTGGACATGTGCTTGAATATAAAGGTCAAAAGATTGGAATTTATAAGGATGCTAATGGTAAGATTTTTGCTGTTAAACCTATTTGTACACACTTAGGTTGCTTGCTTAGTTGGAATAATCTTGATAAAACCTGGGATTGCCCTTGCCATGGTTCTAGGTTTGATTATATGGGACATCAATTGTATAATCCTGCAATTAGGGATTTGGATGTGGTGGAAGTAGTAGCAAAAACCTAAGCACTATTTAAAAATATGCTTAGGTTTTTTAAGATTTTTGATTCATTATATTCAAAATAATATTAAATATTTCGATCTGTTCTTAATTATTATTTTTTATATTTCTTCTACTTTTTTTGATATAATATACTTTATAATTTTGATTTGTATAATGTTTTTATACAAACCATATTGAAACTTTTAAGTTGTTTTGCTTAAATTCCATCTCATTCGCATAGATTCTATAATGTATATTTAAATTCTCTTCTTTTTTTATCATAACTTAATTTATTATGAATTCATGTAACTTTTGCTTGTTTTTATTGAGTTGTGTGCAATTCTGGTGTACAATTATCTTGATAAATTTATGGATGTTTTGATTATGATACAAAAACGTTTTGTTGTTTTAATAATATTAAATACAACTAGTTATAGTACTTTTTGAAGAAGATTCTGATTATTTTTTTGATATTCTTGATAATTCCAGAAAAAAATCCAAAATCAATGTATTATTGGAATAAGAAGTATTATAAAACTGGTTCTATAGATATACTCAATTTATTTAAATTCTAATTATAAAAAATGCATAATAAGGTAGAAATTAAATCAATCATACTTTTTTCTTTATTCTTTTTTTATAATTCCAATATAAAAGCCTATTATTCCACTAAATCCTATTAATATGATTGGAATAATATAAAATAATATGTTATTCATTTCTAATATTATCATTGAACTTATCAGTATAGATATTAATATTATTATAAATAATATTAAACTTCTTATAGGATGAATTTTTATGTATGATTTCAATGGTAAATCTATATCAATTGCATATTTATTTAATATTTGCTTTATATTCATAATTAATAAAAATATTATTAACAAAATTGCACATTTAAAATATACAACTTCCTCTGTTTTACATTTAAATTTTTCTATAATAAATAAATCTAAATTAAATTTATTTTCGAAAATAATTAAATATATAAAACAAATACTTACAATACAACTTACTATTCTATTTAACTTATTTCTCATTTTACCCCATCCCCAAAATTCTATCATAATTTCTTAATTGCTTATCACAAGTAATAGATGCATTTTTTCCATCTTTTCTATCAAATTCTATTCTGAGTGTTGTCATATATTCATTATACTCTTTATTATTATATATTAAATCAATATATTTACAAATTCTTTCTGACATTCCTTCATTGAAATATAATTCTAACTCTACTATATATTCATTTTTATTTTCATTGTCATATGGATCTATTCGATATAAAATTTGATTTTCCACATTTTTTTCTCTATTTCATAAATACGGTATTCATCTTTAAAATTAGGATTTAATATAGCTGTATCCCCCTTATTGATTAACTTAATGTATATTTTTTGTTTCAAGTTATTTATGCACTCATTATCAATTTTACAACAATAATCTATCTTCTCTGGCTTATTAACTGCTGATATTTTTAATTTTGGACTTTCTTTTTCTTCTTTATCTTTAAAATATTTATTTAATGTTATTATAATACCAAATGCTGTTAATGTTATACTCAATATACTACTAATATAATTTACCCATGTTTCTGATGATATGTTTATTTTATTCGATAAATCTAATATTCTTAATATTATTGTAATTAATGCTTCTAAACCTAATGTAGCAATTACAATATATTTTATTGGATTTCTTTCAAATTTTTGAGTTCTAAATCTATAAATCTTTCCATATTCTATTGAATTTTTTATGTCTAATTCGTAAATGAAAATCACTAGCAAAAAAATAGCCACTTTTACTAGAATATCAAAATATAAATTATCTATGTGCGTTACATAAACAATTAAATATCTTATCATATTTTCTGTTGGTAATATAAATATTACTAATATTAAAATTATTAGTAATATTATCTTATATAATATTGTTTTCATCCTATTCCCTTCTTTTTTATATAGATCATATAAAAAGCAAAATAATCCTGTAATTTTAAAATTACTTTCATACTTTGCTTTTCATCTGTATCAATTATTTCTTTGTTATTAATTCTTCTACAACTTTATAAGCTACTGTATAAGAATTGCAGTTCTTATTATCTAAATCTTGTCCTAAATACTAATGATGTTATTTAACTTATTTAGCATTTTTACAACATTTCCTGTTTTATCTATTAAAACAGAGACTATATTCATACTTTTGTATCCACTTTTATTTTATCTTTTATATAATTTTAAACATTTTCGCTTAAACAATATATTTGGGTTATATATCCCAAATATATTCTATATCAATATTCAAATGTTGGAGTTAAAGTTATGAGCTCAATTCTATTATCCATAGCTAGCTTATTAGCTTTGTCAGTTTAATTTTACTTATTTTGATTTATATCTGTACTAAAAAACACATAATATACATCATCATCTTCTTTGTCAATTTTCTTGTCTATAAAATTTAATAAATTATTTAGAATTCCAAATGGTTCTGTACTATTTTCTGTAGAAAATCTTATAGTATTTCTTTCTCTTTACTTAAATCTTCCTATAAGCTATCACCTATAGTTACAAAAAAATTCCTCCATATCTACTATTCAAATATTATTTTTAAATATTTTTTTCTAACTGAAAAGTCGTCAAGAAGGTATAAATCAGCCCCCTCTCTTTGAATCTTTTTCTGCAAACCATATCCGACCTCTTCTTTATTTATTTAAAGATAATAAGTTTGTAGCAAGTGCCTTAAACATTAGATTGATTAATTTCTGAATCATAAAAGAATTTAATGATCATTTCTAGCAACATAGGATACAAACTTCTTTCAATAATATTCAAAGTAAAAATATAAGCTAAGTATATATAGCTTAAATCAATATAACGTCTTGATTAATAATCTATTTTATAACTATTAATTCATCATTTATTCAATAGCTGTTCATTATTTTCTAAAATTCACATCTTTATCTTATTATATGTTTCTTTTTTATATAGGCTGTTTTTGTTTCATATCTAATCAATATTTTTTACATTCATACAAATTCAATTTTATTTGAAATTTGATAACATTTTATATCTTTATACAAAGCTGTTCTCTTAAAAGATTCTTTAGTAAATGTACATCTAAGTACTTCTAATAAATTTTTTTCATTTATATTCTTTCCATTTTCTTTTTTACAATACTTAATAAAAGTTTTTATAAAATCATGTCCATTAGTTATATTTAATAGTTCCTCATATTTTATTATTTTTGCAAAACTAAAAACAAACTCATTTTTTGGTTTGGACGGGTTAATCGTTTGCAAATCGAAGAATAAGCTCTCTTCAGCAATTTTTCCGTTTTCATCCATGTCATAATTAATACCATTAAAATTCCACATTTTCTTTTCTTCTTCATTTTTCTTTCGTAAAATACTAATTAATAATAGATTTTGTAAAATATTTTTTCTTAGCTCAATATAGTTCATTTTACCTTCATAATATTCACAACAAATCCTTTCAAATACATTATTATCATTTATAATCATCATCTCAATATTGCAAAAATCATAGAAAAAAATCCTATTATCTAATTTTCTTTTTTCATAATCTCTGTCACGTATTCCTATAATTTTTTTATTATTTTTAAACTTTGCTAATATTTCTTCAATACCTTTTTTTCCAGAATATGACTCACAAATAACAACATTCTCTTTAACCAAATACTTTAAAAATTTTTTATCATCTTTACCTTCAACTACTAAAAATGTTTTTTCTTTCTTTACATCCGCCCCTATTTCTAATTTTATAGTTGATATCATATCATCGCTGGTTAAATTGTCTAATATTGAGTTAGTTGACATATAATTCTCCTAAATCAATTTGCTTATCCCAATAATTATTGATTATTTGTGGCGAATGTGTTGCTACTATAACATTCAATTTCTTTAAGTCTACAACTTTTTGCAAATCATTCATAAAAATTTTTTGCCATACTATATGCAATGAAATTTCTGGCTCATCAATTAGTAATAAACTTTCGTTTGGTGCTTCAAAAATTAATTTATAAAATAAAACAATTTCTTGTTGTTCTCCTGAAGATAAATCAGATAGCTTTAATAGTTTCTGTTCATCATTGATAACTTCTATTCCTGTATCTCTAGAAATTTTTATTTTTTTAAAAGTTAATCTACTATTAATAATACTAATATACAAATCTAGTTTATTTATTAATTCTTCATATACTTTATATTTATTATTAAAGTCATCAACATACACCTTTAAAGCTGTAGAAAATTCTTGTTTGAATTCTAATTTTTTATTGTTAATTCCCTCTGAAATATCATATTCCTTCAATTTATTAAATTTTTCTTTAATTTCTTTCATCTTATCTTCATATTCATGCCTGTCTATTCCATTTTTTTCATTAAATAATCTATATGGATATGTGCTATCATACTGATATGCTATTTTAGAATACTCTTCTGATGTTTTTCCTATTTGTTTCTTCAATTTTTCTGGTAGCTCATCAATAAAATTAATTATTCTATCATCTAATCTGCTTTTTTCTTTTTCACTTAATAATAATCTTTGTTCTTTAATTAAAAATATATTTCCTACTCTAGCCTGTATATTTTTAAGTTTGTTGATAAAAGTAGTAGAAAACAATTCATCAATTGGTATTGAGCTATCTAGTATATAACTTAGTATTTTTTTATCAGATATTAATTCTTTTATTTCATATGTTCTTCCACTTCTTCTATCCATAAAAATTTCATCATCTATATGTCTTAGATAAGGGCCAAACCTATAAGATAATCTAATAATTTTTTTATAAAATTCGTCTATATTAATAGCTGTCCTATCTATATATAATTTTGCATCATCTTTTTTTATAGTTATTATATCGTTTTCGTCAAGAAAAATTTCAAATTTTTCAAAGTCTAAGTTTATTAAATATATTATGCCCTCAATTCCTTTTTGAATAGCTTCTATACATCTTAATATAGTAGATTTCCCATATCCATTTGGTCCTGTTATTATTGTAATTCCTTCTTTTAATTCTATTTCATAATTAAATCTCCCAAACAATTTTGTAAACTTAATTTTATTCATATATACCTCCACTTTCAATCTATGCCAACTTTTCAGCATTCTCATTTATTTCTTTAATATCTTCTCGAATCTCTTTAAACAAATCAACATTATTTCCAAACAATTCATATACTTGTCCTACAGTATTAAAAGGTTGCTCTGTTAATTTTTCCATTTCTATAGTTCCATTTTTAACAACATAATCAACTAATAATTTTACAAATTGTATTTGCTTCATATTTAATCTATTTTTATTTATATATTTGTAAAAAATATCACTTGCAACACTTTTATCTAATCCTACTATATTTCTTACTGCTTTTATTACATTTGTATCTCCAAATGTTTCTGCATATTCTTTATTACTTCCTAATTCTTCAAATAATATTTTTTCTAAGCTTTTCTTTTCTATTTCTGTCAACCTAATATTATGTCTAATCTTCCATATAACGCTATTTTCTAAATTTCCATTCAAAAACTTTTCTAACTTCTTTCTATAATTCGTAAAATTATTTCCACTACTAATATATACATATTCTTCATTAACATCATTCAATGTATCTTCTATATCAATATATACAGGTGGTCTGTTATATGGATCAATGAATTGTATCAAATCCCTTAGTTCTTTTCTTATTTCTTCTATACTCCAAAAATCTACTTCTTTTAAATAATCAGTTTCTGCTACTTTTAGTATCAATTCTTGTTTTTCTTTTACTTGAGGTATTGTTCCCAATTTTTCTAATTGCTCAACTGTTTCTGTTATTGCATTTTCACATCTTGTTGTTTTTTCCTGCCTTATTCTTTTTACTTGCAATTGATACACCAAGTTATCAAATCTTTTAGCTGGTTCATTTTCATCTGATGCTAAAAATAATGGTATCAAATTATCTTTTATGTCCGCCAAATCTATTGTTGAAATATATACCCAATTTTCTTTTTTAGAAAATTGTTCTATATAATGTAATTTAGCTTTCACTAAAAAACTTTCCTTATTTAATTTATTTATTTCTTCAATAAATTCTTCTATCAATTCTTCTCTATATGCTTTAAATTTTTCGTCATTTTGGTATTTTAAATTTTGTAACTCTACTACTAAATCTAATTTGTATCCATATATTCTTTCAGTCAAACTTATTTGTGAATTTGTTTCTATTCCATTTGGATTTTCAGAGAAAAATTCAAAGTTTTTGCAATAATCAAAAATATAAAACTCTTTTTTATCTTGTCCTACACCAAATAAATCTTTACAAAGTCTTGTTCCTCTACCTATCATCTGCCAGAATTTTATTTTTGATTTTACTGGTTTAAAAAATACTAAATTTAAAATCTCTGGTACATCCACACCCGTATCTAACATATCTACTGATACTGCTATTTGAGGAAAATCCTCTTTTATGCTAAAATGTTCTATCAAATTCTCGTTATATTTAACTTGATTATCTATTAATGCTATAAATTTTCCCTGTCCATAATTCGGATATAATTCATTAAAAACTTCTACAATTCTATCTGCATGTCTATGATTCCTTGCAAATATTATAGTTTTTCCTAATTTATCTCCACCTTCAACTTTTAAACCTTTTTCCATTAATAGTTCTAATAATTTTTTAATTGTATCTCTGTTAAATAACCAACTATTTATAGCTTCTGCATCTATTTCTTCCGGAATATTATCCTCATCATCAGCAAATGTATTTTCATATTCTTCTTTTTCTTCTTCTCTTAATTCATTATATTTAATTCCTCTATCCATAAAATTTGTTGTTGTTTTTATCGAATGATATTGTACTAAATATCCCTCTTTTACCGCTCTATCAAATTCGTAAGCATAAGTTGGCACATCATTTTCTATCTCAAAAAATCTATATGTATTTCTATCAACATCGTTTCTCGGTGTCGCAGTCAATCCCACTACTAAGCCATCAAAATAATCAAATATTGCTTGATATTTTTTATATATACTTCTATGTGCTTCATCTACTATTATCAAATCAAAATGTCCTGGAGTAAATAATTTATTCCCTGATTTATTTTTTGTGCTATCTATTGCATTAATCATAGTTTGATATGTTGAAAATACAATTCTAGAATCTTCTGGATTATCTATTGTACTTAATAAATTACAGCAAGACATATTAGGTAATAATTTCACAAAATTATTTTTTGCTTGTTTTACTAAGACGGTTCTATCTGCTAAAAATAATACATTTTTCACCCATTCTTTGTCAGATAGTACGTCAACTATTGAAATAGCTGTTCTTGTTTTTCCCGTTCCTGTTGCCATTACTAATAATGCTTTTCTATGACCTTCATCAAAAGCTTCACAAACACTTTTTATTGCTTCTAATTGATATTCCCTATTAGTAATTTTGTCATTTACAAATATATGCTCCAAGCTTTGTCTATTTTCTCTTCTATTTATTAATAGTTGTAACTCGTCTTGTGTATAAAAACCTGATACTTTTCTTGGAGGATAATTTACGTCATCCCACATATATATTTCAAATCCATTTGTATAATATATAACTGGTCTTTGATGATATTTTTGTTCTAAACAATCAGCATATAATTTAGCTTGGTTTTGTCCTACTTTTGGATCTACACTTGTTCTTTTTGCTTCAACAACTGCTAATGGCAAACCGTTTTCTCCAAATAATACATAATCTGCATATCCAATATTTTGATCATTTGGCATTCCGTTTAGCTTCATTTCTTCTTGTACATTTGTATCAAAATTCCATCCTGCTATCTTTAATTCCAAGTCAATATATTTCTTTCTTGTTTCATATTCGGATATATCTTTAATTTCAAACGTATAATTTTCTTTCTTTGCTTCTCTTTTATTTGTTAATTGTTTTCTTAATTCTTCATTTTCTTTTCTTGTTTCTTCTAATTTTTTATCTTTAGCTTCTAATTCATCATATAAGGATTCTCTTTCTTTAACAGTCAAAATATTTATTGTTTGTTTAGGTAAAATATTTTCGTCAAATTCTTTTTCTATGTAATTATCTGAATAGCAATATGCAATCCATTGCATAAAATTATATAAATATCTTAGAGAAAGAATTGCTTCTTCTCTTGATATTTTTTTATTATTATGTACTGCAAAATTTCCTAGTTTAATTACATATTCAATTTGCTTCAATAATTTTTCATCTATTATATTTTTAAATGTTATATCATGTACTAATGCTGATAGATTGTCGTTGTATGGTATTCTTAAATCATTATCATTTGCATATAACCATTTAACACCTAATTCTAATGCTCTTCTGCATAATATACTACATGTTACTGTATTTAGCCCTATTCCGTTTTCAGCTTCACAACACGCTTCTGAAAAATTATTAAATATTTTACTTTGCTTTAAAAAATCAAAATTTGACATATTTTACTCCTCATCATTTTTATCTATACTATTTCCATCCGTTAATAAAAGTGTTTTATTCTCCTCTATATATTTAGTTTTTAAATCAGATTTTAGTTCATGTACTTCATCGTTAACTTTAATTTTTGCACTTCTAGTTGCTATATTCAATAAGTTTTGAGTTGAACATAAAAAAGCCTTTTGTATGTTTTCTTCAGACTCATCCACCTCATATCCCATTTCTTTTAAGTTTCTAGCCATTTTTAATGAATCTTTTATGGCAGAATTAATTCCTTGTTGCCTTGATAATTTTCCTTCAATTGTAAATTTATTAAATAATAGCTCTATTGTCTTATTTAAAAACTTTGCTATTGCTGACAAAATATTTTTATCACCAAATACTTTAGTCCATATAGAACCTGACTCGATTTTAATAATCTTTAATTTTTCATAATTTATTCCTCCACAGTTAGGATACATTATATTTCCTAATTCATAGTAAACTTCGTCTATAGATCTTAATACGGAAGTAAATTCTTCTAGATTGAACTCTACGTCTAATAACTGTATTTCCATAGTTTTTTCTTTCTCTATATTATCTCTTTTATCTGTATATAAAGATAAAAAATTTTTATATGTCTCTTGACATGTTAAAAATATTTTTTCGTATTTAGTAATTTCTTCTCCCAATCTTATTGCATATTCCTTACTCTTTAAATTTTGTATCCATTCCTGATATACTTCTAACATATAGTCTGTATGTCCAAATAATTCCTCTACATAATCTGGCATAATATTATAACTAGATTTATATGTTTCTATCTCTTTCTTTATTTCGCCATATTTAATAGTAACTGTTATCACATTAAAATTTTTTTGTAATTCTTCCATGGTTTCATCAAAAATTTTTATAATTCCACCATTTGGTATAATATAATGAGTTTCATTCCCTGAAGAAGCTGTTCTAGATGTTAATATCTTATTCAAAATATGTTCACATTTGTCATTATATTTTTCTCTCCAATCAAACAATGTATTAAAAACTTTATTCATTTCTTCTAGTTTGTTATTAACAAAAGAATAATAATTATATATTTCATATGATAGCATTTTTATTTCTCCTTATCAAAAATATTTATTCATAAAACTTTCTTGTAGATTTTCTATTTCTTTTAAACTCTTTTCTATTATAAATTTTTGTAAATCAATTTGTTTGACAAACTTTTCAAATTGATTTTGCATTTCCATTGGTGGTACTGGTATAATCGTATTTCTTATTTGAGATAATAATAAATTTACTCTTGCACACCCCTGACCTTTAGAATATAAACTTGGATTACAATCATAACAATATTTTAAATATATTGGTAAAATGTGCAGTTTATTAACTCTTATTAAAGCAACGCTTTTTTGTAATAAAATATTATAACATATATTATCATCAACAATTGCGCTTTTTCCTATTGTAGCTCCCGTATTAACTATTACAAAATCATCTATTTTTAAATCGCATCTTGAATAATCTTTTTTAAAATCTTTTTCTGTGATCTGATTTGCTAACTCATAATTAATTTTATTATCATATATTTCAGTAGCTCCTACAAAATAATAACCTGAATTTTCTTTTCTTTCACAACCACCATGTTTTCCATCTGTTATTTTCAATGTTATATTTCCTAATTTGTCATTATTCCATTTATTATTTTTTATATCTCCAAACATTTTTAAAAAATGAGATTTAATTAGTTCATCTAATTCTTCTATTTGTTTTTTTCTTAAATCTATTATTTTCTGCACTTTTTCTAATTGATTTATAATTATCTCTTGTTCTTCATATGATGGTAATTTATTAATGTATATTTTGGATAAATTTTCTAAATTTAATGCTTGTTGTGTTGCTCCTTTACAATTTTTATCCTTTTCCTTGTTAAAATTTTTAGAATTAAATAACCAATATAAGTATTCACTTCTTACATTCTCATTTGGAGTAACCACAAAAAAAACCGTAGAGTATATGTTATTAACATTTTCTTCATTAATTTGTATTACTTTTACTGTATCTTTCATTTTCGCAAAAAGTACATCTCCTATTCTAACTTCTTGATTTGCTCTTGATGGTCTATTTTCAAAAGACACTAGTTCATAACTTTTTATTTTATTATCTATTATATCTCCAGTTGCTATGTACTTTTTCTTTCCTTCAAATTTTTCTAGTCTTTTACCAGAAACTCTACAAAAATCTAATAATTTTTCCATTGCATCAATTCCTCCAACTCTTTTAATTTTTGTTGGATTTCGTCTTCCATATCAATAACTCTTTTTAAAATAACCTCTGGTTTTTCATATTCTTTCTTTTCTACAACAATTTCTTTATATTTATTAATAGACAAATCATAGTCATTCTCAACAATTTCTTCTTTAGGTACAAAGAAAGATTTTTCAGTTCTTTTTCTATGTTGTTCTTCTTCTGAATTTCTATTGTTAAATCTTTTAATTATATCTGGAATATCATTTTCCTTTACAGGCTGCCTTTGGTCATCTAAACTAAATCCATCTGCTGTCATATCGTAGAACCAAACTTTATCTGTTCCACCTTGTGTTGTCTTAGTAAAAATCATTATTGCTGTTGATACTCCTGCATAAGGTTTAAATACTCCACTTGGCATTGAAATAATTGCCTCCAATTTATGATTTTCTATAATTTCTTTTCTTGTGGATTTATGCGCCTTTGAGCTTCCAAATAGTACACCATCTGGGACTATTGAAGCACATCTTCCTCCTATTTTTAATATTCTTAAAAATAAAGCTAAAAATAATAATTCTGTTTTTTTCGTTTTATTAGTTATAGCAAGTAAATCTTTTGATGTTCTTTCTTCATCTATTGAACCTTTAAAAGGTGGATTAGCTAAAACTAATGTATATTTTCCATTATCTTCATTATCCTCTGATAATGAATCTCTATAAGAAATATTAGGATTTTCTATTCCATGTTGCATCAAGTTCATTGCTCCAATTCTAAGCATTGTTCTATCCATATCAAATCCATAAAACATTGTATTATTATAATGTTCATTAAGATTTTCTGATAAAAATAAGTCTCCTTTATTTTCTCTTAAATATTCACCTGCTGCAACTAAAAATCCTGCTGTACCACATGCTGGATCTACTATTATATCTTCTGGTGTTGGTTTCATTAGTTCTACCATCATTTTTATAATGTGCCTTGGTGTTCTAAATTGTCCATTTACTCCTGCTTGATTTAATTTAGAAAGTAAATATTCATACACATCACCTTTTGTGTCTTTATCTTTCATCTCTAACTTGTCCATTGCTGTTACAACTTTTTGTAACATAATGGGTGTTGGTATTATAAATATTGCATCTTCCATATATTTTGCATAAGCCGATTCTTTATCTTTTCCTAAGCCTTTAATAAATGGAAATACTTCTTCTTGAACTGTCTTAAACATTTTTTCAGCAGGGAAATCTTTAAATTTACTCCATCTACAATTTTGATGATCTTTATCAAAAATTCTTTTTGTTGTTATTCCTAGCATTACATCATTTTTCTCATGTGCAATTTCTATATCATCTAAACCTTTTATAAATAAAAGATATGTAATTTGTTCTATTACCGTTAGCGGATTTGTTACTCCACCTTCCCAAAAATTATTCCACATTCTATCTATTATACTTTTGATTGTACTATCCATATTTATTCCCCCATATACTTTTTATATCATAAAAAGATATTTTTAACAATTAGAATATATCAATTTATTAACCTACTTTTTCTTACTTGTTGTTTATAATAAATGTTTACATATATTCTTCTCTTCCCTTCATATCTTCATATTCTATATTAATATCTGGAAAATCTTTAATCTTTATATCTTTATATTCCATGTTTGTTTTTTTAATTTCAAGTATAGTATTACATACATACATTAATTCATTTTTCTCAATATACTCTTTATATATATAGTCTGTCTCTTCTGAAGAATAATAAGAATTTTCGTAATCTAAACAACTAAATTCTCCTTTTAAGCATATTCCTATATCACACCCTACTATTAAATTGTTATTATTATTTTCTAATATATCTAAGTTATAGATTCCCATAATAGATATATCATCTACTTCTATGCTTTCTTCTTCTAGTTCCCATGAATTTAAACAGATTTTTTCTTCAATTAATGGTTTTAAATTAAATGAAGATATGTAATTTAAAACTTCATTTTTCCTTTCATTTCCATAATTACTAATTATATCTATTAATTCTTGTATAGAATCCAATATTTTTATATTGTAATTTTCCAAGCATGAAATTGCTTTCTTTACACCTTTATCCATCGTTATTACAGCAAATTCTTTCAAGCAATTATCTTCTGCGTATTTCAAAATTCCTTCAATAAAAAATGCATCTTTAAATTCGTTTTGCTTTGAATCTTCGAAAGGTGGAATCCTATTAAAGTATTTATCTAAAACAATTTCAGGATTAATATCTTTTACTTCTATTACTTCTGATAACGAATTTCTCTTAAATTTTTTATAATCTTTAAGTTCTTTGTTCAAATTTTCTTCTATTATTTCATCTGCTATCACATTACTTATCCATTTACAATATTTTTTTATTCCTTTTCTATTTTCTTCTAATCTTCTATTTAAATGCATTATTATTTCATTATCTATTACTGAAATAATAACGTTTTTTACCTCTTCTTTCTTAATTATATCTATAAAAGATTTAAATACGCTATTTCGTTCATCAAAATTAAAGTTTAGTTTTTTATATACATTTGTGTCTATAAATACTGTTAACATTGTTCCTCCTATAATATTAATTACTTCTTTACCATATACTAGTACAATTATCCTTTTGTATCGCTTTTTACTATATTCAGCAATTCTTTCTTTATATCTTTCCAATCTTTTGACAAATCAACCGTTTTTATCTTTAACAATGATTTATTAATTTTTTCTTTTCCCAAAGTATCTATTTCATATTCCTCTGAAATGTCATTTAAACTATATGGAACCGGATACAAAAGAATTCCTAATAAATCCTTGTCTGTTCCATAATTATTCATATATGCATACATCTGATATAAATTATCTGAAATCAATTTCTTACCCCCATCTTTTTCGTGATATCTATTTTTTAAAAAGTCTGAATAATATTTAGTATCTATAATTATTGTTTTACTTTTATCTTCTAAAACGGTATCTAAACTCATTTTAGGAAAAATACTTCTATCTCCACTATATAACTTCCATTCTTTAGTCTTTTGAAAGTACACTTTATATTCTTTTTGTTCTTTACAATAAAATTTGTAAACAAATCGTTCAAAAATCTTATTCATACGTTCATCATCATCTAATATATTTATAAATTTATATTTACCTTTTTCTTCAGAAAGCATTGTTGATTCATTTATCAATTTACAAATCATTATCATATTATATGTATAATAACTAGTTCTATTAAATGATATATAAAATAAATTTTCCTTGATATCAATCGTTTTAACTTTATTAAAATATAATAAAATAGAATTTAAATTTTTTTTGTTTTCATTATTAATATCTATACTATTATATAATTTTAATGCTGTTGACTTAATTATTTGATTGATTAAATTGTTTTCCTCTAATTCATCATATATGCATACAGTCTTTGCATTCCTAAATGACATATTATTTATTGATTCTTTAAAATTTATTTTTCCTTTGATTCCACGAATTTCTTCTTCATTTTCACTATATTCTTTGTATAGTCCTCTTTTTTTAATAGTCTTCATATTTTCAATAAACAATTGAGCTAATATATTTATTGAATCAAAATCATCATTATTATCTAAATATTCAGAATCTATATTCTCTGCTTTGTCCCAAATATAACTAAACATATATAATACATTTTTTATTGGAACTTTTCGTTCTAACTTGTTCATACTAACCTCTTTATACGATTATATCTAATGCTTCTTCAATTTTTTTATCATCGTCATAATAATATTCTTCTAGCAAAGGCTTTATTTCATATTTTACTATATCTTTATACACATCTTCAAAATTGTCATTATCAAGTTGTTGTCCTATAAAATAGCTATGACCAATAACAAAGTCCTTTCCTATAGAATTTATTATATAATTATTTAGATTTGAATATTTATCAACTAAATCTTCTACAATACCTTTATCTAGTTTTTCATTTTGAATTAAATATTGTTTGAATTTTTCATTATTAAATGCTGGTTCTAAATTTATAAAAGCAAATCTTCTTCTTAAAGCATAATCTACCATTGCTAAAGATCTATCAGCAGTGTTCATTGTTCCAATTATATACAAATTATCTGGAATATAAAATGATTTATCTGAATATGTTAAATTCAAACTCCATTTTTTATCTCTTTTGTCAGATTCAATTAGCATCATAAGTTCACCGAACACTTTGGATAGATTTCCTCTATTAATTTCATCTATAATAATACCATACTTCTTAGGTTCTTCTTTTGCTAATTTAGCTCTATTTAATTCCTTGCATGCTTCAATTACTAAATTGTAAAACACTCCATTTTTTAAAACAAACTTTCCGTCTTCATTTGGTCTATAACCTTGTACAAAATCTTCATATGAATATGATTGATGAAATTGAACTACTTCTATCCTGCTATCATCCTTTTCATTCATCAAAGAATACATTATTTTCTTAGCGCAAAATGTCTTGCCAACACCAGGCGCTCCTTGCAAAATAATATTTTTCTTTCTTAATAAAGTATTAATTATTGTGTCATATTTTTCATCTGAAATAAAAACTTCCTTTAAAAAATCATATTTAGTATATGTATTATTTTTTACTTCGGAATCCTCATATATTTCATTTAAATTTTCTACATATTCTCTAAAAATGCTGATATCAGTCAATGTCTTATTGGCTAATTGTATACCTAATTCGTTTTTTATGTTTTTCTCTTGATTATATATCCAATTCACTTTCCTATAACTTTTATAATCCTTTCTTGAATCATCAAAAATATAATCAGATTCTACAATTCCTTTTCCGACAATTATGTTTCTGCCTTTCTTAGCATATACAATATCTCCTATTTCCATTGTATTAGCAAATTCCCAATTAGCTAATACAATATTTTTATTTGAACTATCTACTTTGTTTGAAAGATTTTTACGTATTTCTTCTTTATTTTCATATTGTGATAAATCTCCTAGCTCATCCCAATTAATTGCCATTATTCCTTCTTTATAAAATTGCTCCCATCTATTCGCATTTTCTCCTGGAGCATATACCCATGTTTTATTCTTAAGCTCATCTTCTATCTCTTCATTTCTTATTTCTTGTAAATACATCCAAACAATATGTGCTAAAACTTCTGGTTCCTCATTTTCAAGTTCTGGGATACTTTTTCTAAGTCTAGAATTAAATAAAAATGCCAATTTTAAAGATGATATGTTTTCGCTGTAACTAAATTTAAATAGTTCTAGCAATGATATTAAATGTTTTCTTCCACATACACCTATTAACTTTTTTGGAAAGTAACAAAACGCAAGTTTAATTAAAATCATCGACATTCCTTTTAGACTTTCGTAATTATCATTTATTTCATCTACATTATTAGCTTTTTCTATACTATTTAATAAACTTATTAAGTCATTTTTTATTAATTCCCATCTCTTTTCTGGCTCAGGTTCTATCTTTTTATTAAACATATATCTTTCATTTTCTTTTGAATAAAAAATTCCAAACTTATATGCAGTTGATCCACCTATTCCTGGTCCACAATCCTTATATTGTCCAAATTCCATTTTATAACATAATGAATTGATATTATTATTTCCAATGACATAATCTTCTAATTTTAGCTCTTTAAATTTTTCAAAAGGATATTCAACTTTAAATAATTCTAGATTATTTTTTCTATCTATCATATAAGGAGAATTCTCAATTTCTTCTTTATATTTGAAATAATATTCTCTAAACTCTTTAAGTGTACTGTCATTTTTTATCATTAAATTTCTTTGATTATATTCTTCCCATCTTTTTCCAATTATTAATTTTAGCTTATAAAAGTAGTCTAACATATGGTATATATCATCTTTTATGTTCTTAATTTTTTCATCATCTTTTTGATAATATATTGAATATATATTGCCAAGTTCATATCCTTTAGCCAACGATCCTGTTGAATGCAAATTAATAAAAGTGTCTTTTAATTCTAATTGTTCTCTCAATTTTTTCGCAATAAATTCAATTTTGCTTTTCGCTTCTTTTTTCTTAAAATTTTCTTCAAACCAAGTATATCCCTGATTAAGACTTAAATAAAATCCTGACATATCTTCATTAAATAATATCACTATATAATATCCTTTAGTTGCAGTTACACTAATTTCTTTATCAAAAATAGCTATCCAAGGTATATTTGCCCAATTCCCTTTTCCACAAGATGTAGTAACTAAATATTTATTTCTATCCAGTTTTAATTCATTGTAAATAATCTCTGGAAATTCTGTAGTAACATTCTTATTAAAAAGATTATCTTTAAATATTTTGTTCTTTTCTTGTATATAATTATTTAAAATATAATTTAAAATTTCATCTAATTTCATATTCATCACCTTTATTTATTTTTACTTATATTAATTTTATGTATTTATTAAAATTCTCTTATTAATTCATTATTTTTAAAGTGAAATTTTTGTCCATCTGATAAAGTATTCCATTTACACAAAAAAGATTCTTTATTTACTTCTATAATTTCTTTTGCCTTTTTTAGTTTCTTTTTTGGTAAATAGCCCGCTAATGTCTCTCCATTAAGTGCAATAGAAGCTTCATTTCCATTATATACAACATGTATATGTGGTAAATGATGTTTTCCACTTTCTTTTGAATGTATATAAAATTTCATGCCTTTCTCATTGTGAATTATTGCACCTTTTTCAATAAAAATAGTTAAAAGAAATGTTAATGCTTTTGAATTAAATACATCTATTATTTTATGTATTTTCGTTCTTAGATCAAAAACAAATATTAAATCATTCTCATGAACTAGTCTATATAGATATTTTAAATTCCTATCTGTATTAATTTTATTGTATGTAATTTCATTTTGCTTTTGATTAAGATTATCAAATTTTTTATTAAAAAGCAAAAATAAATCTTTTATCATGGTTTCTTCATTATAATAAAACTTAATGCCTTCTTCAAGTATTCTTTTTTCTTCGCTACTAATATCATAAAAACTGTATTTCCAAGAATCGTCAAAATTTATAAATATATATTCATTTTCCATTGTAATTAACCTTCCTTATCATCTCTACTCCCCAACCCCAAAATCCGTATTTTCAACCAAAATATCAACATTATCAAAATCCTTATACAACGGATAAACCTCCTGCATAAACTTTCTTTTTAAATCCTCATCAGCAGGCATTATATCATCCATTTCCTTATACAAATTAACACAAACCCTATCAAAGTTTTCCATTCCAATTTTAATATCCTCTTCTACTTGCTCTAAAGTTTGTCCTTCAACTCCAACCAACAAATTAACTATATCAAACACTTCCTGCAAATCAGATAAAGTAGAATATCCAAATCCTTTATTTAAAACCTTTTCTCTAAAATCAGCATCAAAAGTTTCTACTCCACCTTTTACCTGTAAAACTATTCCTATTTTTGCACACTTTTTTCTTAAGTCAATTATGCGTGATTTATACATATAGTGACTTTCTATAATTAATCTTTTAATTTCTTTTTGTTTACAAACTTCTATCAACTTATTAAAGCTTTTTTCATTTAATTCAAATATACTCCCTGAATTAATAGCTTCTAGTACACCGAATTCTCCTGTAACTTTATCTAACGCTTCAGCATTTATCTTATATTGCTCCTCTTCATCTTTATTTCTGTCTAAATGATAATTACAAAACTTACACTTACTCCATTTGCATCCATTACCGATTAATAAAACGATTTCTCTTTTATCTTTATCTAGTATTTTTGAATATCTTTCCATAATTCTCCTCTTCCAGACATTACCTTAATAAACTTTTCTATAATTTTTATCTTCTTTTATAAAATCAGCACTATTTATATGCTTTACGAACATTCTAATATTAATCTTTCTCTATTTCAAGTTTTTCCTACCAACTTATATAATTAACTTTACTGATTTTCACAGTTTTATTAATTGCCAAAATAAATTTTTCCCAGACTATCTGAAGGTTTGCATAAAACAAAAAATACCACCCCGCATGGGGTGGATAAAATGTAAAGACAAATCAGTTATGGATGATTACCTCCATAGGTAATTTGCCATTCGAGGCTTTCAAGTTGCCAATTTCAGTTACAGTTCGTGAATCAAATCCTCGAAAAATCGAAACCTCTCCATCTTCTGATCGAACTGTTATGAAATCACCTATCCGTTCAGATGCAATATCAAAGCTTTTTCCTGCTTCGATAATCGCTCCCTTTCCATAATAGCTAATTTCAACTGTTTTTGATGTTTCATTTGTAATTTTCATGTCTATCTACCTCGCTTTCAAATAAAACACACATATATTATAGCATATTGTTGACATAACTTCAAATTTCTTTGTTCTAAACATCTTTTATCTTATATTTTAATTAAATATAATTTAAGACATTCTTGCTTAAATACCAAATTATTCTGCAAATATTATCTTCTATATCATCATTTTTTAAAGTACTTTTTATATCGCTATCAGTTATACTTTCTAACTTTATATCTAATGTCATTCCAGAATATGCTACTTTTTTATAATCATCGTTTAATAAATTCAATAATTTCTTTTTGATTATTTCTTCTGTTGATGGTAGATTATTATATAATAACACAATCAATTTCATATAAATTTCATTAGATTTAATTTCTTCTTGCTTGCTAGTTAAAAAGTGTATAAATTCATTCATATTAAATACTTTGTTTATCTTTCTATAATATATAGCATATAATAAATATGTTAGAATTTCTTTGTTTTCAAGCTTTATAAATTTCTCAAAATATGTATAAACTCTTTGTTGTAATTCTCCCATTTCTTTATCTACTGCAGATGTATTTTTTCTTAAAAATGCAGGTGCTTCAAAGTCTCCTATATCTGGACTATTATTTAAACTTCCAAAAGCATCCCATTTTTTCTGCATTGCTACTTTAGATCTTCCTCCCATAGCGCTTCCTCTACCTCTGAAAGCTCCACTACTTAAAGTGATACTTTGATATTGTGGTACATCAAATATCTTTTCATCTCTTTCATTTACAATTATAAATGATGTATAAGGTGAATTTATATTATATTTAATTGCAATATCACTTATCATTTCTTTGTAGTTTTCTGTCTTTAAACGATCTCTTGAATTTCTTATATATTGCACTAGTCGGTCAATTGATTTTTTAGCAAAAACTAATTCTAAGTCTACATTTGATTCTTTTAGTTCTTCCTTCTTTATTGTCCATTCATATTTTTTCCCTAATATTTCTCCTTTTAATTTTATATCATCTTCTATTCCTTCTAGCTCTGTAATGACATTATAAAACTCATAATTAAATAAATTCTCATCTTCTTTTATTTCATCTAAAATTTTATTTTTTCCATAATCAATTTTCACATTTTCTAACATAGGTGTTTGTATTCTAGCAAATGTTCTAAGTATTGCATCGTCAATTCTTTCTTTAGGTTGAATTAATTCTCCCTTTCCATTTCCTACTTTTGATAATTCTTTTATAAAATAAGCATTTACATTAGAGTCAATTCCAAAAGCAAATAATCTATTTTTTCCTATATTTTCCCTAACATATTGAAGAATCTGAGCTTCATTCCCTACTTGTCCATCAGTAAATAATAGTATTGTTTTATTTGAAGGCTTTTCGTACAAAGAAAACATTAGTGGTTTTAATATTTCTGTTCCTCCCCAAGCTTTTAATGTATCAATATATTCTATGGCCTTTTCTATATTATCATCATTTACTGCTATAGCTGACATATTCATTGCAGAAAATTTATTATCAAATTTTATAATATTAAATTTATCACCTTCATCTAATTGTTGTAAACATTGTATTACAGCACTTTTTGTTTGTTCTAATTTTTCCCCTATCATGGAACCAGATACATCTATTAAGAATAAATATTCTTTTTCTTCGTCTGCGTATTTATCTAGTATTTCTGGCATAAATGATAAATATACAATGTTTTTATTATCTCTAGTTTCTGAATATAGCCCATTTGATATAAGTTCATTTTTTAATTCTAACTCTAATTTAAAGTCTTTTGACATATCATAATCCAAAACTTCAATTTCATTATTATCTATTACTTTTATCTCGTGACTTGGTGAATATATAGATTTTGTTTTTACGTTATCTTCAATTTTTATTTTGAAATCTACTGTATAATCAACTTTTCCATATGCTAAATTAATTGTTTCATATGATTTGTATCTTGGTGTTACTAATGTTGGAATCAATATTTTGATTTTATTATCTACCATTTCAAAAGTATCAATATATTTTATCTTTATTTCTACTATTTCTTGTGGAGCTATTTTTCCTAATGAAATCTTAAAAATATTTGGTGTCTGTTCTTCCATTAGATATGCACTATTTCCGCTTACTATGTTTTTTTGATATTCTTTTCTAGCCTCTTCTTTTTCTTTACATATTCCTTTTAGGACTTTTTCGTTTATTTTTGCTTCAAACTCAACTATTGTTGCTGTCTCTATCATTGGAAATGTATATTCTACTTCTAAAGACTCTTTAGTTTCATTCTTAAATATTTGATTTATCTCGAAAGCTCCTAACTTTCCTAATATATTCCCATCAATTTTTACTTTTTTTAACGCTAATTCTTGACAATTCATTTTTAATCCTCCATCATTTTTTCTACATATTTTTTTACATTCTCTATAATATGCTTATATTTTTCTCCATTTTCTTGTGAATAATGGAGTTCGAATATATTACATATATTTTCTCTTATGTATATATCCTTGTTATCATTTTGTTTTTTTATCGTCTCTTTTGTTTCTTTTTTTCCTTCTAGTATGTATTCTCTAATTTTGTTTAATGGCATATATTCGCTTTGCAGCTTTTTTATTAATAGCAATCTATTTAAATGTTCATCATTGTACGTGCTATTAACTCCTTCTCCTTCTGGAGGCAATAATAAACCTTTACTTATGTAATAGTGTATCGTTCTTTTAGTAACACCTGCTTTGTCTGCTAATTCTGATATTTTATATTCCATATGTCTCACCCCTGGTATTATCTTATCATCGTTACGTAACGGTGTCAAGTTTTTTTTTATTTTTTACCAAAAATTTCTTCGTGCATATTTAAAAATATACAATCAAAAAAAGATACTAGTAAATAGTACCTTTTTACTTACCTAAATATAATCAATAAATCAAATATTAATATTTGTTACATCTCTGTTTTCTTATAATTTCTCTAAAAAAACTGCAACACCGTCATCATCATTAGACAACGTTATTTCATCTGCTTTTGCTTTTACAATATCAATTGCATTTGCTACTGCAACTTTGTACCCTACTTGTTCAAACATTGATAAATCATTATTATCATCGCCAATTGCAATTGCTTCTTCTTTCTTTATATTCAAAATTTCTAATAATTTTTTTATTGCAGTTCCTTTATTACAATCTATATTTGCAATATCACAAAAGATAGTTTTATCATCTTTAAATTTAATATCTAATAAACTTTTATGTCTATTTTTTATCTCAACATTTTCTACCTGTTCAAGTTTAGGTATCAAATTCTTTATTTTATCAAAATCGCTATCTGCTATTGTGCATTGCACAACATCATTATTATATACAAAACTTCTTATATCCTCTCCTAATTTTATCTCTTGATCAGGATGTTTTACTTTATTTACAACTCTTCCTTCTCCAACATTCATAATAAATCTAACATCCGCTGGATTAGCGATCTCATAAAGTTTTATTATTGCTTCTTTATCCATTTTGTTTATATATAGCACTTTATTTTGTTCATAATCAAAAATGTTCCCACCACTTGATGTAATAATATATTTACTCGCAAAACATTCTCTACTTATCTTTTCGGTATATTTTCTTGGTCTTCCAGAGCACAATATTACTAAAATTCCATTCTCTGTAACTTTCTTAATTGTATTTATAGTTTTTATTGAAAGTTCTCTTTCACTATTTCTTAAAGTTCCATCTATATCTATAAATATTGCTTTTATCATAAATCTTAACTCCTTTATATTTCCTATTTCTCAACTTCTTCTTTTATCTTCTCAATATTTCCACCTTCATCAGTATTTAACCTAATCAAATCCAGGCTATACTTTCTAAAAATAGAATCCTTCATCCTATCTTTTACTAACTGTTTTGGATTATTCGCATGAAAAGCAAATCCATCAACCTCTATACAAAATTTAGGTGTTCTATCATTCTCATATATTATAAAATCTACAGAAGCATTATTATTTACATATCTTCTTTCCTCTTCTGTAAGTCTAGATAAATCCTTAAATATATTTTTTAAATACATTTGAGAGCAATAAGACAAGCCTTTACTCTTCTCTGTTTTTAATACTTCTATCAAAACAGTTTCAATAATATTCTCTGATTTATATTTTGAGGTATGTACCAATTTTGACTCCAGCCATTTCAATCTTGGAGAATATTCATTATATAGCAAATCAAACACAGACACAATTTGACTATTTATAATATTTTTATCCAAAGAATTATATTTTATATATTGGATTAAAGCTTTTATTTCGTTAGATTGTTCTGAAAATAATTTTTCATTTGTAATTAATATAAATTGTTCTTCTGCTCTTGAAACAGCCACATTAACTAAACATGGATCATCTACAAAATTCATGCGCCTTTTCCCAGCATTTGAATTATCCAAAACAGTAGATAAAATCATAACTTTCTTTTCTTTACCTTGATATTTATGTACTGTTTTACTTTCTATTTCTTTATTCTGCATAGCAGCTTTTTCTGCTTGTTTCCTATATGGAGTTGTAAATCCTATATCATTTTTATTTACATCCTTTAATAATTCTCCTTCAGCAATCTCCTTCTTTAACATTTCTAATTCGCGTTGATTATAGTTTCCTCTTTCTAGCATATTATTTAGAACTCTCATATGATTTCCTGGTGCTGGATAATATATGTATAATGGATTCTTTTGTGCTGCATGATTTTTATTTTCATATGGAATTAATTCTCCATCATAATATCTTTGATTACAGAATTCTATTATCTTTGGATGGCATCTATAATGTTCTTTTAATATTTGCGTTGGTATCTTTCCATTATATACTTTTAAAATTGATGTTAAAATGTTTTCTTTAAAATAACTATATTTTTCATCACTTATCTCTTGAACTTTAGTTTTTATTTTTTCATCAACTATTTGTGGTAATTGCTTTTCGTCTCCAACTACTATAACATTTTTAGCACATGATAATGCTAAAGTTGCAGTTAATAAATCAACTTGTGACGCTTCATCTATAATTAAATAATCAAATAAATGTCCACTTGGTGTACAATATCTTAAAGAAAATGCTGTACTAAGAATTACAGGAAAACGTTCATTAAACTTTTTAAAGTCTTTTTTATAGTTTTCTTTTGATGGAATATAATTCATATTTTCATATTTTTCATATAAAATACTTTCAAATATCTTCTTAGAAATCTCAGTATGTTCTTTTTGTAATTTTTTAAAACTCTTATCTTTAAGTTCTCGTTCAATTTCTGCTATTTTATTTTCTAATTCTTTTATTTTTACTATGTAATATTGTCTTTGTAAAGTTAATATATAATCTATACTTTTTGATTTTTTCGCTTCTGTTCCAAATCTTAACAAGAGTAAAATATTAAATACAATTTTATATTGCAAGTATTTTTCCTTTGCAAGTTTTGCATATGCCAAAAAGTCAATAATTTTTGCTGATGACATATTTTTCATTTTCTTTGATTCTATTTTCTCTACATTTTGACTTTTATAATATTCTTCAAAATATTTTTGCTCTAACTTATAATTGTCTACTTCTCTTTTTAATTTATATTTTTCGTTATTTAATTCTAATAGTTTCTCTAATTTATTTGTTGTTTCATATAGTTTTTGATAAATGTCATCATTTATCTGCTTTTTGTAGAAATTACTAATATCTATTTGTGGTAGATGCTTAAAAAAGTCTGTTACATTATCATCTTTACCTAATTCTGCTACAATAAAGCCATACCCATTTTTATCTAATTTTTCTTTTACATTTCTTGTTGCTTCGTTATTACCTGAAACTACAGCAATTGTTTTATTGTTAGCAACCAAATTTGCTATTATGTTTAATATTGTCTGAGTTTTTCCTGTTCCTGGAGGTCCTTTTATAACTGATATATTGCCTTTATTTACATTTTCTACTGCTTGTTTCTGGCTAATATTAAAATTAAATGGATAAATATTTACTTTTTCTTTCAATTGTCCTTCTGCAATTATACCATTCAAGTAATATTTAAGTACACTTTTTTCTGGAATTGTAAATTTGTTATATTGTTTTTCTAACAAATAACGTTCTTCTCCTGTTTTTTCGTCTACAATTTTCACATATTTTGATAATTCTTTAAAATAATTTAATATTTCTTCTTCAGATGATTTATTATTATTTTCTAGTAATTTAATTTTGTTTATGTCTGTCAACTTTTCTCTTGAATCACTAAATATTATTCTTATCTTTGATATATATTTTATAATTTTAGTTACCTTAGAAATTATGATATTATCTATCATTACTATTTGATTATCTTTAAGTTCTATTTGCTGTGTAGCATTTTCTATAACTACTTTTGAAAAATTATATTTATATGCTTTGTTCGCATTATAAAACTTTATAATATAGTATTTTTCTGTTTGCTCTAGCCTTTCTATTTCTTCTGTTTTATCTTTTCCGTCTATTAATACTAAATATTTTTCTTTATTCATATCAGTTACTCCATATACAAAAACTTTTACCGTATTATAACATTTATTTTCAATATTTTCCAAATATTTCTTGTACTCCACATTTTCATATGCTACACTAATAACATAATTTAATTGGCAAGCAGTATTCATCTTCATAAGTACACAAAAATTAGCTTTATACCTTTAACTAGCATTAATCAATCTAAACACTTGCTTACCAAAATAAAAGGAGAGTGTATAAAATGTTTAAATCTGATTCTATCAGACCTATAGCTTTAGGTATTGCAAAAAAAGACAACAAAATTTTAGTCGGCATTGGATATGACAAAGTAAAGAAGCAAACCTTTTACCGTGCCCTAGGTGGAGGTATCGAATTTGGCGAAACAAGTAAAGATGCTGTAAAAAGAGAATTTCAGGAAGAGATTCATGCTGATATTAAAGTAGGAGAACTTCTTGGTGTTGCAGAAAATATTTTTACCTATCAAGGAAAAACTGGACATGAAATCGTATTTCTTTATTCTATAGAAATTCCAGAGGATACTTACAAAGATGAATATGAAATTGATGATGAAGCTGATGAGTATAATGCTGTATGGGTAGATATTGATGATTTTAAGTCTGGTAAAAAAATTATTTATCCAGAGGGATTTTTAAAATATATCTAGAGGTAAATTATGAATATTGATAACAAAATAGATAAGAATATAATTGAATTTGTTTTAAAACTATTAAATGTACCTTATGAAAGCCACAAGTATTTTACAGATGGTGTTTCAAGTCATGTAATTTTGCTAAATAACAAATACTTGATTAAGAGAAGTACTCCTTATGCCATAAAAGCTGAAATCAAGTTTCTAAATTTAAACCCTAGTCCTAAAATGCAAAAAATTATTTATTTTGACCCTTCATATAGATTTGCTGTTTATGAATTCATTCAAGGAGATATCATGAAACAAGTTGATGATATTGACGATTTTTTAGAAAATATTCTTTATATTACAAAAAATTATAAAAATGTTGAGTATTACGGTTTTGGTTATCTCTATGAGGAAAAAGCAAGTTGGTTTGAGTTTTTACTTGATGAAATAGCTGATTCTACTAAAACCTTAGAAGCTTATATTCCAGATAATTCTATTGTACTGGATCAAGTAAAACTATTAGAAAATTATAAATTTGATAAGAAATTAATTCATGGGGATTTTGGTACTCATAATTTTATAAAAGTTCATGGTAAATTTGCTGGCGTTATTGATCCGATGCCTGTGCTTGGAGATAGCTTATATGACACTTTATTTGCTATCGTTAGTAATGCAAGTGTCGTAAAAAATATTTCTCTTGATAAAATTTATAGCTTACTTTCTGAGTCGTACCAAAAGATTAAAGCTATGCTAATTGTTGTTCTATATTGTAGAATTGCTAGATGTTTAAAATATCATAAGCAAGACATAAACATATATATAGATTTTTGGAACCGTTTAATCTTATAAGTTCCAAGTACTAAGCCATCAACGAATGCAATATGTCGTTGATGGCTTCTAACATAATTCTAAAATAGGTATTTAAGCACCTTCATTAATTTTCAATATCGGGATTTAAAGAACGTCCCTAAATCCCCCAGAATCTTCTATATCCCGAGAACGTTCTATATTCCAAATACTGTCCCTAAATCCCCCAAGAACATCCTATATCCCTATTACTCTAATTGTCCTTCTCTTTTTTCCTTTTTCTTTTTAGGAAATTTCTTATCAAATTGTTCTACCTCTTCTTGGTTTACTGTGTAAACATCTGGATCTGTATATATTCCGTATATTGCTTTCATTTTATGCTTATCCAAAACTTTTACCATAAAAAATGGATTTTCTTCATTTTCCATTTCTTCATAAAATATATTATATTTTGATGCAGGCTTAAATCCAAATTTTTCATAATATTCTGGTTTCCCTGTTATTACTACTGCTGGATAACCTAATTCTTTTGCCTTTTTTAAAGTGAATTTTATTAGTTTCTTTCCATATCCTGCACCTTGATATTCTGGAAGTATACTCACTGGTCCAAACAATAAAACCTCATTTTCTCCATTTTCATTTCTTACTTTTCCTTTTGCATAAACTATACTTCCTACTAATCTTTGCTTGTCTTCCATTACATAACTTAATTCTTTTACATAGCATTTATCTGTTCTAATTTTATGAAGAATATAATGTTCATAACAACCTGGTCTATATACATTCCAAAAAGCTTCTCGTGTTAAATTTTCATTCATAAAATAGTCTTTTTCTTCTTCTAAACGTATCTTCATATTAACTTCCTTTATTTATTATATTATATATAACCCTCAAAAGGATCCAGCCCTCAAATATAGTAAAAAATCAAAACAATCTCTTTTAATTTTTCTTCCACTCCATAAGTATCTCTACTTCATTATTTGCTTTATCAATATCTTCTTTTATTGGCTTAAATTGTTCTCTTTCATAAAATTTTATCGCTTTAGTATTTTTCTTATATACTTCTAGTGTTAGCTTATTATATTTGTTTTTACAATAAGCTATTAATTCTTTTCCAATTCCCTGATTTCTATATTTTTCTTCTACAAATATTCCTTCTATATGCCCTTTATTTATTCCAATAAATCCTATTATTTCTTTGTTATCTTCGTACACATATACTTCTGCTTCTTGTATTGCTTCTTTAACATATTTTTCATTACTAGTCCAATATTCTTGTGGAATATAATTATGTATCGAAATATTCGTATCTAGCCATATTTGCATAATTTTTTCTAAATCGTTATTAGTACTTATCCTAATCATTTTTTACATTCCTTAAATATTATCTTCTATATATTTTTTAGCACATTTTCTTATATCTTCCATTCTTGCTTTTGTTTCTTCATTTTTATATTCTATTTTATCAATTAAAATATCTATATAATTTTTGTCTTTAATATATTTTAATGAGCTTTTAAAGTATAAATCAAATATAAATGCAAGTATACATACCCAATAATCTATTAAAGTTTTTCTATCTTCAAGTTTGATGCATTTATGTGCTAAAAAGTCATTATATACTACATCAGACATAGCAGAATAAGAAAGTTCTCCTGCTGCGTCTTTAGTTTCTGGAAAACTATCTTCAAATTTATTTTCTTCTTTTACTCTGAAATTATCTAATTTATCTGCATCTCTTATAATTTTACAATGTAGTTCTTCGAACTCATTTAACCCATCTTCTATTTTGTATTTATTATGAGTATATATAGCCTTTTTTATTATTTCGTCATATTTATTTGTTTGAATGAATTTTCTTATTAAATTTTCTTCAAATAGAATTTTAACCCCATAATCTGCATGGTCAAATCCTTTATCTGAAAAATTTCTAAGCAATGTGACTTGCTTAAATCTTCCTATATCATGCAATAAGGCTATTAATTTAGCTAAAGTTATATTTTCTTCATCTAACCCTTGTTCTCTGGCTATATATTCACTTAAATCTACAACATGGTATGTGTGTGTTATTTTTAATAAAATGCTTCCATCTTCTCTGTCAAATTGTTTTACGTAGTCATTAAAAACTTGTTTTGCCATCGTAAAGTTTATTTCACTACTTGTATTTGTTCTTATTATATAACGTTTTATCTTTTTACCAGAATATTCTGATGTCAACACTCCTGTAGGTATTGCTCCTATACTTTCTAGAACTCTTTTTGATGCATCGTTTTCTATGTAATGGCATGCAACAATTTCGTTCATTCCTAATTCTCTACATTTATTTATTAGCATATTTGCAACTGCTTTTGCATATCCTTTTCTTCTTTCTGATGGACGTATGCCATATGCAATATTTCCTAATGTATCTTTTCCTAATTGTGTTAAATTGCTTCTTATTGCAGTTATTCCTATTAATTTATCTTGATCGTTTACCACTAAATAATAATTGCATATTTCATACCAGTCTCTATCTTCGTGCATTCCAATAGCTGCATTTTTAGCTGTTAAAACTATATTTCTATATTCTATTTCATTATTACAAGGTATTTCTAAAATATCTGGTGTTAAAGATGTATTGCTCGCTTTCCATTCTTGTACCATCTCTATATATTGATTGCAATATTTGTCATCTATTTCTTCAAATCTTAGCATGTTTCTTTCCCCCTATATTATTTGTTCTATATTTCCTCCATTTTTCCTTGTAATTTTATATTATATTCTTCTAATAATTTTAGAACATCTTCACTATCATTTGGAAGTACTCTTCTTCCATTTATACCTAACGCATTTGCTGTCTCAAAACTTCTTCCTGTATCGTCATCATCTATAAATAAACACTCTTCCGGAACTAGCCTATATCTATTTAATAATCTTTTAAATATTTCTTCATCTGGTTTCTTAATGTGCTCATATGCAGAAATTATTATTCCATCACATAGCTTAAAAAATTCGTTATCTTTAAAATATTCATATGTAAATGTCGACATATTTGACAACACATATATTTTATATCCAATATCTTTTAATTTTTTTGCAATTTCTATTGTATCTTCATTCAACTTTAAATATTTTGCTCTGTTATCCATAACTTCTTTTATTAAAGGTTTATATTCGTCTGATACCCTTTCTTGTATTCTTGATATAGCTTCTTCTTTACTTATATTTCCTAAATCTAGTAATTTCCATTCTTCTGATTTGAATATATATGTTATCAAATTTTTAGCCATTTCTTCACTGGCTGTAAAATTATACATTACTTCTATTGTTGAACATTGTAATATTACATTTCCTAAGTCAAATATTATATTTTTAATCATTTTTTCCTCCTAATGCTTCTAGTATATTTTTACTACTTAGCTGGTAAAATATCCAGTATATCTTGTTCTGTGTTAAATTTTATACTCTTTATTCCAAGTTCATTTCCTATATCAACATTTCTTTGTCTATCATCAAAAAAGATCGATTCTTTTTTATTTAAATTATATGTGCATAATAATTTTTTATATATTTCCGGATCTGGTTTGCATAAATGAACTTTAAAAGAATAAATTCCTCCATCAAATTCATTTAAAATTTCTTCTATATATAAATAAGTTTCTTTTGTTATGTTTGATAAGAAATATATTTTGTATGTTTCTTTTAATTTTCTTATTACTTGTAATAAATTAGATTTTACTGGAACAATTCCCTTTAAATTACTACTAGTTAGCATTTTTTATATATATTTTTTATACTCCGGATTTTTTGAAATAATTCCATTCATACATTTTTCTAAATTAATATTTCCTAATAAATATTGACGGAATTCTTTACTTCCATATACTGTCTTAGATAACTTATTTGTTTCCTCTTCTGATACTTGTAGGAATTCTCTTAAGTTCTCTTTCCCATCATCTAATAAAATTCCTCCAATATCTAAAATTATATTTTTAATCATATTTTCTCCTCGTACACATTTATTATTTTACTATTTTTATACTCTTTTAGCTATACTTTTTATAAAAATAGAACTACAAAAAGTGGAATTAGCTTATCTCACTAATCCCACCTCTTGCATTTGTCAGATACTATGCGTAATTTCCCGGTATGTGAATTTTGTGTTCAGGAACATACTTCTTTACTGCTTCGTTAACCTTTTTGTAATCTTCCGGACTTATATTTATGCCCGTATAACTACCAAGTTTGCAGTATTCAACATTTCCATTAACTTTTTCTTCTACATACATAGGCGCAGTTACACTAATTTCCGTGCAACCTCCTGCCGGATAGCAATCAAAAAATGTAAAATCTCCCAGGTCCCTTTCACAGATTACACCTGCTTCTTCCAGACTTGCCATTTCTTCTTTTGACAAGTCGCGTACCATTGGGAAACTTAACATCTTGTTATCTGCATCTCCTAGAAAATATCTTATTTCTTTGTTCCGACAAATAAACACCCAATGTAATTCTTTTGTATTATTTTTTTTCATATTTTCCTCCTGTCCTCCTTAAATTGGGCTAATCTTACTAAAAGTGTCTATTATTATTATATCATATTTTGTTAGTTAGTCAAATTATGTTAATTTTTTCAATCCAAATTTACATTATTATTATTATTATTTATATTTCTGTCCAATAATAATTAACTTAATATATATTTATTTATATTGTAACTATTTTATAATCAAGTACTTTAGCATTTTCATCTAAAATAAATTTTCCTTCAAACATACCGTCTTCTAATATATATTTAGTAAATTTACTGTTCATATCAAATTGCTTTATATTGTCTAACTCGCTAATGTCTATCCATTCTAATCTTCCTTCTTCTGATTCTTGTATATCTCCAACAACGTTTTCGGCAGTATATATAAATATTATACCCTCTGTACTATCTTTCCAAAATGAAATTCCCTTAAGTTTTGGATCTTTTAATTCTAGACCTGTTTCTTCTTTAAATTCTCTTAATAAACATTCTGTAGGTGTTTCTCCTACTTCTATTTTTCCACCTATTGGAGCATATACTTGTCCCCATTTTTTGTTAAATTTTATAAATAATATTTTGTTGTCTTTCTTTAAATAACATGCTGTACTTCCAAAAAAATTAGCTCTCATAATATACTCCTTTATTCGCCAGTATGTGTGAATAGTTTCATATTCACATATTAAACTTGCTACTCCTATTTTATAAAGAACTATATCATAAAAGCTTCTATTTTACTACTTTTTATCTAAATATTTATATCCAACTATTCAAAATTTTAAACTCTATAATAAATTTGCATTATTTTCTAAATACCAATTTGCGAATATTTTCATTGCATCTTTACTTTCATACTTTTTCCTCGTAGCTCGTTCCTCTTTTGTCATTTGTGCTAATGTCTTTTCATATCCACTAGGTATATAGATATACCATAAATCTGACCATTTTTCGTTTGTATCATTTCCTAATATTTCTTTTGCTAGTCTCCCTTTATGCTCTCCCATAAATTGATGTACTTCTTTTCCATCATAGTATGATAAACATTCTGTGAACTTGCAGTTTCTGTTTTCTTTTCCTTCCATTAATTTTAAGATTCCTTCTAGTCCTAATGTTTCTAATGAAAAGTTGACAAATGCTCGTGGGAAACCATTTAACTCTTCTATCCAGAATCCACAATCTAAAGAAATACATGGCTTTTTTACTAATTTATACGCCTCTTCTACTTTTGCTTTTGAAATAAATTTTATATCATCACTTCTTGGTTCATCTAACTCGTATTCAAATATTTTTACATTTACTCCTGCTAGTTGTTTTTGCGCAGATGCTATTTTTCCTTTATTATGTGTTACAAATACTATTTCCTCCATCTCTTTTTCTCCCTTTTATAATATATTTTTTAATTCTTCTAACTTATGTATTTCATATGTTGGCTTATAAATACTAGCATTCTCATTCCTAATATTAAACCAACATGTATCCATTCCTACTTCGTTTCCACCTTTAATATCTTTTTCTAACTCATCACCTATATATAACATTTCTTTCGTATTATGGTTGTTTATTTTATTAAATAAAGCTTCATAAAAATATCTGTGTGGCTTCATACTCCCACATTCATCTGCAGCAAATGTTTCATCTATATATTTATTTATTCCTAACCCTTTTAATTTTGCAGGTATTGCTGTGCTTGGTCCATTACTTGCAATTATAAGCTTATACTTTTTGTCTTTTAAATATTTTATGATTTCCTTAGCTCCTTCTATTTCTTGTACTTTTCGTTTTAGTCCTTCTGTATATATTTCATTCATTTTTACCGCTTCTTCATAAGAAATTCCTTTAAAATATCTTAAAAATCTTTGTGCTCTATTCCACTCTGCTTTTTCCGCTTTTGACATCCCTTCTCTAGGATCTTTTACTATTCCTGCAGCCCTTTCTTTCCAGTAATTCTTATCTATTGTCTGAAATTTTTTAAATTCTTCGTCACTATATTTATCTTTTGTTAGTATTTTAAATGCTTTTTGCATATTTTTTGTATCATCATTTAAGGTATCATCTAGATCAAATATTATTGTTTTATACATAAAAATCCTCCTTTTGTGATTTTATTTTATCACAAAAAGAGGAAATATAATTGTCAGTTTAATTTTTTGACCAGATTTTTAAATTTACTTCTTCTTCATATTTTTCGTCTAATATTTTATATGAGAGTATGTCATTTAATTTGAATAGTCTAATTTCATTCCTTAATTCGCAAAATGCTGCAACATACCAATTATTTAAATATGTAAATAGTTCTGCCGGATGTATTATTCTTTTGGTTATCCCTGAATTGACAGATTTAAACTCAATATAGATTTTATTTCTGTTATTGATAGCTAGCCTAAAATCTTTATAAATTTCTGTAAATTCTGGCATTAACTGTTCGCTTTTAGTAATATCTTTTCTATGTTCATTAGTAATATATGCTTTAATAATCTTGTCTATTATAGCTTCGTCTAATTCATTCTTTTTCATATTTTTTAGCTGATATATTTCTTCTCCTGTTAGCCCTATATCAATAGTGTTTTTCATATTATCTAAAATATACCCACCATTTATTCCTTGCTTGCCTTGAATATATATTCCTGCTTGTTCTAATTCTTGCTTATATATTCTTATCATTCTTGTAGATACTTCTAATTCATCTGCCAAGTCTTGTATTGTATGTATTTTGCCATCTTCCAGAATTTTTACCATATTTAACATATTTGCAACTTTGCTCATTAATTACTCCTTAATTTTAGTCTTTAAACATATTTTTCCTATTATATTTTTTACAATTTAATTCTTCTTTTAAATATATACATTCTTCTAAGTCTATTCCATAAATATTTGCTAAGCATGTTATATAATATAACACATCTTGTAATTCTTCTTCTATTGTTCCTTTAATTTCTTTATCTTTCATTCGTACATCTTCATTTACAACCTTTGCAAGCTCGCCAACTTCTTCCATAAGTTTTAACATGTATTTTTCTTTTGAATTATTTTTATGGTCTATCTTAGATATACTTTCTTGTAATTTTTTTATCGTTAAATCTGGTATTTTTACTGTTCTCTTTTCTTTTGTTTCTTCTTTCTTATTTTCAATAGGCTGTGTATTTGTAACTGGAAGTTTCGCTTTTTCTGTTTTTACTGGCTCATTCTTTTTTACTCCATATGCAATAGCTAGTTCTTCTTCAGCAAGAATTGTTTTAAATTTTTGTTTATATTCATCAATTTTCTCTTCTAACAATTCTTGATTTGCTATGTATTCTATACTATCTTCTGAAAGTTCCATAAATTCTTGGGCTGTATAAAATATTTCTATTAATGCAATTACATTTTGTGCAAATTTTTTCTTTTTATAATTTATTAATTTTTTATCAAATAATATAATTTTATTTTTTACATCCAAATAATCTTCCAAAGAATAATTTTCTAAATTGTATTTTGCCCATACTTTTAGGTTTAAAGTTCCATTTTTATTTTCTTCAAATATTGGGAATAACACAACATCCTTGTCATTTTCTTTTGTACATTTCGGAAAGAATATATGATACTTTCCTTTGTTTTCATTTACCCAATTTTGTAATATTCCATCCATTAAAGCTATTCCATTTTCTAATTCTTCTTCCATACTTTTCCCCCTTGTATATTATCTTTCGTCTATTTCTGATTTAATAAATCCAGATATATCTGGTCCTATATTTCCCTGATAATCATCTTTTTTCATATCATTAAAAAAATTAAATGTTCCATATTCTCTTATTTTTTTAATAGTGTCTGGCGTTAATAGATTTTTGTCTTGTAAAATTCCACTATTTATAATAATTTGTAATTCTTCTTTTGTTGTTGCTTCATTAGGATCTGGTGAATGAATAATATTCATATCGCTTATTCTTATATTACCCATTCCATTTAGAATTCTTGGCTTTTTTAAATTTCCTTTTTGGTCTACATATCTTATATAGTTAACTCTTTCATCTCCTAAATTTGTAATTATACCAACATTATTATTAATGTATTTTTGTCTTATTAATGTTTTCTCTGCAAAAATATCATTAGATAATTCTTCATATGTTTTTTCTCTATCACCTACTAATACTAATAATGCTTTATTACCAAAAATTTCTCTAATCCCATACAAATATGAAGCATACGCTTTTGCAAAATCACTACCTTTTTGTTCATAATGTCTATGATATAATTTTTTAATTAAACTTTCGAAATCATCTACTGCATAATATTTTATTTCTTGAAATTTCCCTTCTAAATCTTCTAATATTTCATCTAAATATCTTATCCCATCTGGTTTTACTATAAAATAACTATAACTTCTTTTCATTTTTTATTGCCTCATATCTTTCTACTAGTAAGTCTTTAATAGCTTCTGGTACTAAATTCACATTTTTTAGTTCTTCATATTTTACAACTACTGGCTCGAAGGTACCTTTATATTCATTTTTATTAGTCATTTCTGGGCCATTTCCTGTTCCTATTATTCCGTCTTTATGTGTACATATGTAAAATATTTGAATGCTATCATTATAAGCTTGGTCATCATATTCTATTAATTTTTCTTTTACATCTACTGTAATTCCTAGTTCTTCTTCTATTTCTCTATTTAGTGTTTCTAAATTGCTTTCCCCTTCTTCTTGCTTTCCGCCAGGTACAACAAAATAATCTCTTAATGTACCATCTTCTCTTGGTTTTATTCTATGTATTAAGATGATTCCATCATCTTTTTCCACTATTCCTCTAACACTTATATGCATATTATACTCCTTTATTTATTAAATTCCTTGCCATTTGCACTCCAGATGCTGATGCCATCATTAATCCTCTCGTCATTCCTCCACCATCTCCTATAGAATATAATCCTTTTACGCTTGTTTCAAAATTATTGTCTATTACGACTTTATTACTATAAAATTTTATTTCTGGTGCATATAATAGATTCTCTGGATTTGCAAATCCTTCTACTATTTTGTCCATACTCCTTATAAATTGAAGAATATCTGTCATAGTTCTATATCCAAGTGCAAATGTTATATCTCCTGCAACTGCTGATTTTAATGTTGGCTTAATTTTATTATTTTGTAATTCTTCATCCCAAGTTCTTTTTCCTCTGTAAATATCTCCTAATCTTTGAACTACTATATTTCCATTTCCTAATTCATTTATATTTTTAGCTATATTTCTTCCATATTCTATTGGTTTATCAAATGGATAATTAAAATGATGTGATACTAGTATTGCTAAATTTGTATGTGTGCTTTTCTTGTCTTTATATGAATGTCCATTAACTAAGTTTATTCCTTCATCATATACTTCTGATGAAACAAATCCACTTGGATTTTGACAAAATGTTCTTACTTTATCTTTAAATGGTCCTGGATAACCTATGAATTTTCCTTCATACATATATGTATTTATATCCTTCATTACCTCATCTGAAAGTTCATATCTTACACCTATATCTACTACTCCAGCTTCTGTTTTGATGTTATGAGTATTACACATGTCTACTAGCCAATTTGCACCTTTTCTTCCTACTGCTATTATTATGTTTTTTCCATATATTTTTTCTTCTATATTTTCTTTTACATTATGTGCAATAATTCCTTTTGCTTCATTGTTTTCTATCATTAAATCTTTTACTTCTGTTTCGAACATTAAATCTATATTATGTTCTTCTAAATATTTTTCTAATTTTTTATATAACTCATGTGCTTTTTCTGTTCCTAGATGTCTTATTGGAATATCTATTAATGTTATTTCTTCTTTTTTGGCTTTTTTCTTTATCTCATTTATTTCGTTTTTATACTTTGTTCCTTCTAGTTTTGGATCTGCTCCAAAATCTAAGTATATTTGATCTGTATAGTCTATTAATTTCTTTGTTTCTTCTACTCCAACATATTTATGTAGTTCTCCTCCTACATAGAAGTCTTCATCTTCTTTGTTATATAATGATAATTTACCATCTGAAAATGCTCCTGCTCCTGAAAATCCACTAGTAATATTACAAAATGGTTTGCATTTTACACATTTTCCTATTGTTTCTATAGGGCAATTTCTATCTTCTACTCTTTTTCCTTGTTCTACTAATAATATTTTTTTTTTTGATTTTTTTGAATCATCTCATATGCAAAAAATATTGCTCCTGGCCCCATTCCTATAACTATTGCATCATAACTAGGTGTCATTCATATCACATCCTTTTCCGTTTTCTTCGTTTTTATTCTATCTCAAAAATTTCTTTATTACAATAGCTAAATTTCTTTTAATAATTATAGCACTAATTTTATTTACTGCTTATTCTATCATCCCTAATTCTTCATGCTAAAAATAGTTATATATCTACAAAAGGACTTGATGAAAAGATACTATCTTCTCACCAAGTCCCTTTGTCTTTATTCTCTATCTCCAAGCGATTCTAAGAACTTCTCGCTGGAAATATTTCCGGTCTTTTTCATCCAACCAAAAAAGTTCATTGGACTTTTCTCCACTTGCAAGCTCACCAGTTAACTCAGAGAAAAATTTTTCAGCCCAACTATCATCTGTATGATACATCCTGTTGATCATTGGAATCCTTTCTTTAACCTTCTCTAACACGTCCACTGGTTGCTTTGCTGCTACAATCTTATACCCTATCATAGCACCATATACTAAGGCTCCTGGTACTCCTCTCTTAAATCCGCATGAAGAATCATTGTCTATAATGATACTTCCATCTTTGCCAAGTTTGCCATATTCATTCCACCCAAGGGGCATAATTGCAATTGGCTGGTCAATTATGCATCTTCTCGGCAACGGACTTTTTTCATAGGCATGAATCATAGCCTTTACTGCAGTAAAATATTGTGGAAACAACACTTCCTCTGCAAACTTCATGATGTTTGCATCACGTTCTAATGGACTGTCCCCCATTGCTGGTGCCTCAGATTTGTCAACGACTCCTGGTACTGGTACATAGACCGTTACCTTAATCCGATTTTTCATCCAGCTTTCTGATTGAATTAACCTTTCTGACATATTACATGTCCTCCTTTTATTAGTGCGCGGTTGTCGGTAAACATAATTATTATACCACTATTTGAGTACCTATTCAATCTAAATTATCAAACTTGCAATTTGGATTATCTAACTATGAATTCAACACATACAATAAAACACACCTCTAAGAATAACTTATACTTATTACTAAAGGTGCAATATTTTTCGAAATAGGGAAAAAAGGAACGTCCCCAAATCCCGAACGTTCCAAATCACTATTTCCCAAATTCTTTTTCTATAAATGATGTGTCATAATCATTAGCTTTAAATTTCTCATTGTCTAATATTTTTAATATGAAGTCTGTGTTTGTTTCTATCCCTGAAATTACAAGTTCTGATAATGCACTTTTCATTTTAGCAATTGATTCTTTTCTGTCTTTTCCATGAACAATTACTTTTGCAATCATAGAATCATAATTTTGAGGAACTTTATATCCTGCATATACAGCTGTATCAACTCTTACACCATTTCCACCTGGAAGATGTAATTCCTCTATTAATCCTGGACATGGCATAAAGTTTTTAGCTGGATTTTCTGCATTTATTCTAGCTTCTAAACTATGTCCTGTAAATATAATATCTTTTTGTTTGTATTTCATTTTTTCACCTGAAGCTATACGAATTTGCTCTTTTATTAAGTCTAATCCTGTTACCATCTCTGTTACTGGATGTTCTACTTGGATTCTTGTATTCATTTCCATAAAATAGAAATCTTTATTTTTATCTACTAAAAATTCTATTGTTCCAACATTTGTGTATCCAACTTCTTTAACAGCTTTAACAGCTACAGCACCCATTTTTTCTCTTAATTTGCTATCTATTATTCCTGATGGTGTTTCTTCTAGCATTTTTTGGTTTCTTCGTTGTACAGTACAATCTCTTTCACCTAAATGTACTGCATTACCATGTTCATCAGCCATTACTTGAATTTCTATATGTCTTGGATTTTCTATAAATTTCTCTATGTAAATGCTATCATCATTAAAAGATATAGCTGCTTCTTGCTTTACGACTTCATATGCTTTTTTTAGTTCATCCTCGTTGTATGCAACTCGTATGCCTTTTCCGCCTCCACCAGCAGACGCTTTAAGCATTACTGGATATCCTATTTGGTTTGATATATTTATTGCTTCTTGCATAGTATATATTAGTCCATCTGAACCAGGAACAACTGGAACTCCAGCATTTTTCATAGTTTCTTTCGCTTTTGATTTATTTCCCATAAGTTCGATTATTTCTGGTTTTGGTCCAATAAATTTTAAACCTATTTCGTCACACATTTTTGCAAAGCTACTATTTTCTGATAAAAATCCGAAACCTGGATGAATACTATCTGCACCAGTTAAGCAAGCCGCTTCAATAATAGCTTTTACATTTAAATAACTTTTTACAGAAGGAGCAGGTCCTATACATATTGCTTCATCTGCAAGTTTTGTATGTAATGCTGTTTTATCAGCTTCTGAATATACTGCAACTGTTTTTATTCCCATTTCTCTACATGCTCTTATAATTCTTACAGCTATTTCTCCTCTGTTTGCAATTAATATCTTTTTTAACATATCAATTTCAAATCCTTTCTTGCTTCATTCTTAAGCGCAATTATACTATTGCAAATGTAAGTTCACCTTTTACAGCAACTTCTCCATTTACTGTTGCTATTGCTTCTCCAACCCCTATTGGACCTTTTCTTTTTATAATTTTAACTTCTAGTTTTAATACATCTCCTGGTATTACTTGTCTTTTAAATCTTAATTTATCTACACCACCAAAAAGCGCATTTTTACCTTTGTTTTCTGGCATAGAAAGAATTGCAACCGCACCTGTTTGTGCTAAAGCTTCTATTGTAAGAACTCCAGGCATTATTGGGTTACCAGGGAAATGTCCTTGGAAGTGTGGTTCATTTATACATACATTTTTATATGCCACACAACTTTCTCCTGGCACAAACTCTTCTACTCTGTCTATCATTAAAAATGGTGGTCTTTGTGGAATTATTTCCATTATTTCATTAATATTTAGCATAATTTTTTCTCCTTTATATTTTTGTTTGCTAAGCTCTATGTTGGCTTCGCAGTATGGTTTCCTACGTTTTTGAACTTTAGGGACGGTCCTTAAAGTTCAAATTTTATGTTAATCGATGAACTTTTAACTCCGTCCCTAAAGTTCACCAGTTCTAAATAGGGAAAAAAGGAACGTCCCTAAATCCCTAAGAAAACAAGGACAGTCCTAAAATCCCTATTTTATTTTGAATAATGTTGTTCCATATTCTACCATATCTTCATTTTTTACGCAGATTTCTACTATTTCTCCGTCAAATTCTGATTCTATTTCGTTCATTAATTTCATAGCTTCTACTACACAAAGAACATCACCTTTTTTTACTTTGTCACCAACTTTTACATATGGTTCATCTTTTGGTGATGGAGCGCTATAAAAAGTTCCAACCATTGGTGATTTTACTTCTTTGTAATTTTCTGTAGCTACTACTGCTTTTGGGCCTTCTTTTGACTCAGTTGGTAAAGTAACTTCTTTTACAGCTGGTACTGGTCTTGGTTCTATAGCTTCTATAATTTTAGCTTCGTTTTTCTTCATTTTAATTTTTGTTCCATCTGGGAATTCGATATCTAAACTATCAACTTTAGAATTTCCCATATCATCTAATAATCTTTTAATATCTGAATATTCCATTTTTATTCCCCCTAGTCTTCATATTTTTTAAATATTATTGATCCATTATGTCCACCAAATCCTAATGAATTTGACATTGCATATTTTACTTCAACATTTCTTCCTTCGTTTTGAACTATATCTAAATCACATTCAGGGTCTTCTACTTTATAGTTTATTGTTGCTGGTACATAACCATCTTCTATTGCTTTAACACAAACAATAGCTTCAACTCCTCCAGCTGCACCTAATAAATGTCCTGTATTACTCTTTGTAGAACTTACTAAAACTTTTTTACTTGCTTCTTCTCCTAAAGCCTTTTTTATTGCCATAGTTTCTCCCGCATCGTTTAAATGTGTTGATGTACCATGTGCATTTATATATGTAACATCTTCTGGTTTTATTTTAGCATCTTCCATTGCAGATACCATTGCTCTTGCTGCACCTTCTCCATCTGGTGATGGTGATGTAATATGATATGCATCTGATGATGCTCCATATCCTACTATTTCTGCATATATATGTGCTCCTCTTTTTTTAGCATGTTCTAATTCTTCTAGAACTATAACAGCAGCACCTTCACCCATAACAAATCCACTTCTTTCTAGGTCAAAAGGTATACTTGCTCTGTTTTTATCTGTAGCTTGTGTTAATGCTTTTATATTTTGGAAACCTGCTATACCTGTTTTTGTAATTGGAGCTTCTGTTCCTCCTGCAAGTACTGCATCTTGGTAACCATGTTTAATCATTCTATAACTTTCTCCAATTGAATGTGTTCCAGTTGCACATGCTGTTACCATTGCAACAGATTCTCCTTTAAGACCTAAGTCTATTGTTACATTTCCTGCTGCCATGTTTGGTATTCCCATTGGAATAAACATTGGTGATACTCTATCTGGTCCTTTTATTGCACATGCCCCAATATCTTTTTCCATAGTATTTAATCCACCAATTCCAGAACCTATAACAGTTCCTACTCTTGTCATATCAGTATTTTCTTCTGTAATTCCACTATCTTTTAGAGCCTCTCTTGATGCTACTACAGCATATTGTGAATATAAATCCATTCTTCTTGCTGTTCTTCTGTCAAAATAGTCTTCTGGATTAAATCCTTTTACTTCTGCTGCTAATTTTACTTTTAAATCGCTAGTATCAACTTTTGTTATCTCGTCAATACCACATTTTCCTGCTTTAATTCCTTCCCAAAAATCTGTTGCAGTGTTTCCTAAAGGTGTAACTGCTCCTATACCTGTAACAACAACTCTTCTTTCCATTCTAAATCATACCCCCATCTATATTTAATGTTTGACCTGTTATATAAGTATTTTCTTCTCCTCCTAAGAAGTAAACTGCATTTGCAATTTCTTCTGCAGTTCCCATTCTCTTTAAAGGAATTTGTGCATTAATACTTTCTTTTACTTTATCATTTAATACTGCTGTCATATCTGTAGCTATAAATCCAGGTGCTACACAGTTTGCTAATATATTTCTTGATGCAAGTTCTTTTGCAACACTTTTTGTAAATCCTATAATTCCTGCTTTTGATGCTGCATAATTTGATTGTCCTGCATTTCCCATAACTCCAACTACTGATGATATACTTACTATTCTTCCTTCTCTTCTTTTCATCATATATGGTGTTACTAATTTTGTTAAATTAAATGTTCCTTTTAAGTTTATAGAGATTACTTTATCAAAATCTTCTTCTTTCATTCTCATTAATAAATTGTCTCTTGTAACTCCTGCATTATTTACTAATACATCTATTCTTCCGAATTTTTCTATTGCAGCTGTTACCATTTTTTCGCATTGCTCGAAATTACTTACATCTGCTTTCTCCATTAATACTTCTGAACCATATTGTTTAAACTCTTCTTTTATCGCGTCTAAATCTGTATTATCTGAAACATAATTTATTACTAAATCATATCCATTTTTAGCAAATTTTTCTGCAATTGCCTTTCCGATTCCTCTTGATCCACCTGTAATTAAAGCTACTTTCTTTTCCATTTTTACTCTCCTTTACTTATATTTTATTACATATATTATTTTAAACTATCTAAAAAAGCTTCTAGTGTTTCTACACTGTTAATGTTAACTACATTTGCTTCTTTGTTTTCTTTTCTAACAAAACCTGTTAATGTTTTTCCTGGTCCTATTTCTACATATGTATCTATTCCATAATCTTGCATTGTTTTTATTGCTTTATCAAATCTTACAGAACTTACAATATGTCTTGATAATACATCAACCATATCATCATTTTCGTTATAAAATGTTCCATCTAGATTTTTTATTACTTTTGCTTTTGGAGCTTCTGTATTAAATTTTACTTCTTTTAATTTTTCTGTATATAATTCTTTTGCTTCATTTAATTTTGTTGTATGGAAAGGACCACCTGTTGCTAATTTTAAAGCTCTTTTTGCTCCTTTTTCTTTTAAAGCTTCTATTGCTAAATTAATAGCTTCTTCGTCTCCAGAAATTACTGTTTGACCAGAATAATTATAATTTGCAGGTGAAATAAACATTCCTTTTGCTGCAATTTCTGCACATACTTCCTCTATAATTTTACTATCTAAACCAATTATTGCAGCCATACTATAATTTCCTGGCTCTACTTTATTACCCATTAAATATCCACGATGCTTTAATAACGTGATTCCATCCTCAAAACTTAAGTATCCTCCACTTATTAATGCTGGATATTCTCCTAAGCTTAATCCTACTGTTATTTCTGGGTATATTCCGTTATTTTCTAATACTTTTAAAATACCTAAACTCATTGTTGCTATTGCAAGTTGTGTATTTTCTGTTTTGCTTAATTCTTCCATTGTAGAATTAAATGTTAGTTCTGCTATATCTTTTCCTGATATCTCTGAAGCTTTTTTATATACTTCTCTTATTTCTTCATATTTGTCGTATAAATCTTTTCCCATTCCTACAGTTTGTGCTCCTTGACCTGGAAACATAAAAGCTATTTTCATTACAATCTTCCTTCCTTTGTTTTATAGTTCTAATAAGATACTTCCGGTGTTTAAACCTCCACCATATCCTATTAAAATAACTTTATCATTTTCTTTTAGTTTATTTTGTTTAAACATATCATCTAATGCAATTGGAATACTTGCACAAAATGTATTTCCGTATTCTTCTACATTTGAATACATTTTGTCACTTGGAAGATTTAATTTGTTTGCCATTGATGATAAAATTCTTCTATTAGATTGATGCGGAATTACATAAGTTATATCTTCCATAGTTATCTCATTTTTCTCTAAAAGTTTATTTATATTTTTTACTGTATCTGTTACAGCATATTTATATATTTCTTTACCATCCATATATATTTTTTCGTTATTTACACATGTTAGAATTTCGCCTTTTTGCCCTTTGCTTTCTATATATGAATCATATAATTTATCATCATTACTCTTTTTTATAACAATTGCACCTGCACCATCTGCAAGCAGAATCTCTGTATTTATATCATTTATATCAAGATGTGTTGATAATTTTTCTACTCCTACAACCAATGCTGTATTTGCTCTTCCACTATCTATATATAACTTTGCTATATCTAGAGCATTTATAAAACCTGCGCATCCTGCTAGAATATCCATACACATACAATTTTTTATGTCGAAATATTTTTGTAGCTCGTAAGATATACTTGGCATTTGGCACCTTCCTGATATAGATGCTACTATTATTAAATCTATCTTTTCTTTTGCGTTATGTAACGCTTCTTTTGAAGCTTTAATTGCTAATTGTTCTATTTCTTCATTAGTATAATATCTTTGTTTTATTCCTGTTCTTTTTAAAATATAATTTTCTTCTACTTGATATTTTTTTTCTAATTCTTCATTTGTTATTTTTATTTCAGGAATATATTTTCCGCTTGAAATTATTTGTATATTGCTCATATTTGCTCCTATTCCTATATATTTCCCTATAATATTTTACTGTTTTTTAGCCTATTTTTAATTAGTCTGACTGGTCAGATTTTTTCATCGAGATGGAGAAACCAACAACGTTTCTTTCTTGTTAATTACTCCATCTCTATGATTAAAATCTGTTTGCTTTACAGTTAGCATTACTCTTCTAACTGCGGTTCTTTTTCTCTGCCCTTAAAGTACCCTGCTGAGTTATACTGTGTTATCACAGTGTTTTCGATGTTCAAATACCGAGCATCGTAAAAGTGAAAAAATGGCCAGAAATAGTCTTTCTCTTCAGGCTCTCCTATAAAGCAAATCTCATTGTATCTTGCATAACTCCATACTTTGAGTTCTGCTCTAGGAATGCTAATAGCATTTCCGAAGTCCTGTGAGCATCTTATAAGCGTTCTGTCATGTACGCCTTTTCCCAGCAATTTGTCGTCCGGTATTACTTTTCTTTGGAGAATTATTCGTACATTTCCCTTCCGCTCTCCTGCATATCTACCACAAATGCATCTTCCAGCTTTTGTAAATACATACACTATAGCTGCCTTTTTTACCTCCATAATAAAGAACCTCCTTTTGCTTACATATTTTTTGTAAGTTCTCTCTGCCTTTTTGTTACCATGGTAATTATAGCATATTATTTTGTTTTTGTATATTGGCTAATTAACCATAGAATGTTATAATCTACGTTGACTAAACTTAAATAAGGAGCAATAATTATGATTAAAAATATTATATTTGATTTAGGCGGAGTTTTAATAGATTTTATACCCGAAAAATATTTAAAACATATCGGATTAAATGATGAAGAAATAAAATTATATAAAAAAATGATATGGGGTGGCAAAGAGTGGTATCTAGGTGATAAGGGGACTTTATCTTATCCAGAAATTATTGATGCAATATGTAAAAATAATCCTAGCTATTCTGACAAATTAAGATATATATTGGATAATAAAAATAATGATTATATTTTATTTGAAGCACCATATGCATACAATTATCTTTTGGGTTTGAAAAATAAAGGATATAAACTTTATTTCTTATCAAATGTTAATAAAGTTGATTTAAAATATGATAAAGAACATTTTAAAATATTTGAATTGATAGATGGCTCTGTTTATTCTGCAGAAGTACGGATATGCTAAACCAGAAAAAGAATGTTATAAAATATTACTTGATAAATATAAGCTTATTCCATCAGAATGTATTTTTATAGATGATAATTTGCAAAATGTAGAAGTAGCACGTACTCTTGGAATAAATAGTATTCATTTTACTGATTTTGAAAACTTAAAAAACGATATTAGTGATTTTTTAAACTAGCAAATATTTAGTTAGAAAAACATAGTAAAAGAGCCATTCTCATGGCTCCTTTACTGTTACTTCTTGTGTCCCATCAATGATGTAAACTTCATCAAACCCAATAAAGTATTTACTTGGTTGATAAAGTTGAAGCTGCAAATATGTATGTGTGTTTAAGATCAGATTGGTTCTATTTTGTGTGTCACCTCGGCTAATCGACCGAATAACAGCCTGCAACTTATCACAATTCAGTATTACCAGTATTGCAGAAGAATATTTGTCTTTTAGCTTAGTTAACACCTCTGCTCTATCTGTTGGGAATATTCCTAAATTATCCCATATGATAGTATTGCCTTTCGCTAAGATCTCTTCTGCATTTCGATATGCTTTGTCATAGGCATCTTTTCCAATAAAGTCAATATCCTCTGCAGATAAATACTGAGCATTTGGATATAGCTCTTTTGTCACTCTATCAAATATGCAATCGATATCAATATGAATTGCACTGGATTGCATACATATTTTCTGAGCTAGTGTAGTCTTCCCAGATCCAGGCGTACCACACATCATAACCAAAGATTTTTTTGGTATCTTTATTTCACTCTTATAAAAATACCGGCTACGTTTATTTGGTAATTTAGTTGTAGCCTTTAACAAATCTTCTTCCAATAACTTATCTGATATATTCATCTTGTTGTCCTCCCATCTTCTAAACAAGTATTTGCTAAATTCAAAAAACTTCATCTTATATTTTAGCAAATTATGTTACCTTAGTCAACTTTCCCTACTCCAACATGAAATTACAATTTCATGTTCTTATATAAAAGAAAAATCCCTCAGGACATGCTCTTATTGCTTGCATATCCCAAGGGGTTCAAAGGGTTAATCGACATCTAAAATTGCTTTAGCTCCAAGACTAATCACCTTAAGCCTCAGTTCTTTTGCAATTATTTCAACCTCTCTATCCGAAATATAGTTTGGAAAGTACAGCTGTACTTCTCCTCGTTTGTATCTGGATTTAAAGTTGTTAGTGCCGCATGCCTGCTTAGCCACTCGCCGGGCCCGATTTTCAGAAGTGTTCTTTCCTCTGATAAATAATTGTCTAGGCATAAAATCCCTCCTTATAAAGTATAAAATACTCCAGTCTCAATATAATTATACTCTTTTTTGTCGCATTATGTCAATTAATCTGTCGTTATTTGTTTTATTCTGTAATATTTGTTATAATATATACATTATGGAAAATCAAGAAAGATATAATCATTTAAATGAATATTATAAAAATAAATTTGGTGAGAGGACATTAAAAATCTGTATTGATGCAGGTTTTACATGTCCTAATCGTGATGGAACTTTAAGCACTTCTGGCTGTATTTTTTGTAGTGAAAAAGGTTCTGGTGAATTGATTAAATTTGCTAATCAACATATAGCAGATCAAGTAACTAATTTCTTAAATAGCTATCGTGGAAAACGAGCTAATAAATTTATCGCATATTTTCAAAATTTTACTAACACATATGATACACTAGAAAATCTAAAAGAAAAATATGATTCCGCTTTAAATGTTAGCAATAAAATTGTTGGGATTTCTATTGCAACAAGACCTGATTGTATTACAGAAGATATTGCAAAATTAATAGCATCATACTCTGATAAATATGATGTATCTGTTGAACTTGGACTACAAACTTCTAATAACAATATTGGCCAAATTATTAATCGTTGTTATTCTAGCTTGCAATTTACAACAGCTGTTAATATTTTAAGAAAATATAATATAGAGATTATCGCACATATGATGATTGGTCTTCCTAAAGAAAGTTTTGAAGATATAAAAGATACAGTTACATTTATAAATAACCATGATATTCAAGGACTAAAAATACATTCAACATATATTGTAAAAAATACTGTACTTGCAAATATGTACTATAACAAAGAATATGAACCAATCACATTAGACTATTATCTAGATGCGCTTACATATGTTATAACACATGTAAGACCAGATTTAATTATACATAGAATTTCTGGCGATGCACCAAAGGACTTACTTGTTGCACCAGAATGGAATTTGCATAAAAAATGGATTTTAAATGGTTTTGAAAAGCGTTTAAAAGATGAAAATTTATGGCAAGGGAAATTTTATAAGGCATAGTTTTAACTATGCCTTAATTTTTTCTGCAATATATAAAATATGATTACTACATCCCATTAAGTCTTCTCTTTCGCAATTTGCCAAATGATATTTTATCCATATTTTAAATTCTTCATCAGATAATTCATTTACATATATAGCACCAATACTTCCACCAATTCCATCTGTTGCAAGCTCTTTAAGTTTTCTTATATTTGTATAATTAGACATCATCTTATTAAAATCTTTAATATATCTTACAGAAAATATTTCTTCTGGGATATTTGGAACTTTAAAATTTTCATCACACATTTCTTCTATTTCTTTTAAGTGACCTTTTTTTAATCCATAGTTAAAAATTACTGCTTCATTTGTAATATATGCGAAAAATATTTTTCCACCTGGTTTTGTTACTCTTATTGCTTCACTTACAGCTTTATTTACATCTTCTTCAGTAAATAAATGGTATAAAGGTCCTAAAGATAATGTTATATCAAATGTATTATCTTCAAACATACTTAAATCCATTGCATTTCCCTGTACTGCTTTTACGCGCATTCCTTCTGTTATTTTACTTTTTAATTTATCTAAATTGCTCTCTATTAATTCTACTGCACTTACATCAAAGCCCTTTTTAGCATAATACAAGGTATATCTACCTGTACCAGCTCCTATCTCCAATATTTTATCTCCTTCATTTAAATATTGTTCAATATATTTTGTTGTTGTAATAAATTCCATACTATGAGCTTTATCTCTTTCTAATCTTCCATCTTCATCATATTCATTATAATAATTGTTTAAAATACTTTGTACATTATCCATTTTTATTCTCCTTTTTATCCCAATTTCTAGTTACATTCTCTGTTTCTTTTTTATACACAGCATCAAATAAATTAATATTTAGCTTATTACATATGCAAGTAAGTACTATGAACACATCAGCTATTTCATTTTCAATATTTGTATAATGATTTAATTTTTTATCATCTATTCTCATATCTGTATAATCTTTTCTAATCGCCTTTGCAAGTTCACCAGTCTCTTCTAATAATAGAAGCATTTTTTTCTCTATTTCTTCTTTTTCGAACCCTCTAATTCTAATTACACTTCTAATGTACTCCTGTAATTCATCTAAAGTACTGGTCTTGCCTATGTTTGCTAATAACCCTTCTTGTGTATTTATTTTGTTTTGTTCCTGTTCTTCATTTTTACCTTCTAAAACTTCTGTTAGATATATTTTATTATAGAAGCCACCTTTTTTTAGTTCTTTAGCTTTCCTTAATTCTTCAACTCTTTTTTCATCTATATTCCTATATTTAATAATAGCCTTTAATACTTCTTGCACATCTGCCATTTCTTTTTCGCTATGGTCTGATATATATTCATTAACTTCTTCTAATAATTTTTTATCCAGTTCTTTACTATATTTTTCATCATCTAAAATTTCATATTTACATTCTTTTCCTTGATTTTCTATTTCTTCAGGAATTTTATCTCTTACAAGCTTGTTATATTTATATATCATACTACCACCTCGTTTTTGACATTTTATATTTTGCATTATAAGTTGTCAATATAAATATGAAATTTTGTTCGCATTTTATTTTGTATTTTTAAACCTCTTATTTACATTATTCCAATTTATTATATTCCAAAAAGCCTTAATATACTCTCCTCTGTTTGCCTTGTATTGTAAAAAATATGAATGTTCCCACATATCTAATACCAAAATAGGTTTGCAGTTCCATAGTGTTAAATCTTGGTGTTTTTCGCACTGTATTATTTCTAATTTATTAAATCTAGGTACCCATACAAGAAGATTCCAACCTGATGCTTCTACAACTTTACTACTCTCTGTAAATTGTTCTTTAAATATCTCGAAACTACCAAAATCTTTATTTATCTGTTCCATTAAATTGATATCTGGTGAAGATGGTATTGCAGGTCCCATATTTTCAAAAAACAATTCATGTAAAATTACTCCCGAACCGAAAAAAGATAGATTTTTTTCTAAACATTTTATATTTTCAAAATTTCTTTCCGTTCGTGCCTTTTCTAACTTTTCTAATGTTATATTTGTATTGTCTACATACCCAACATATAGCGTGTTATAATGGATGTTTAAAGTTTCCCTACTATAATATGGTTCTAAACTATCTAGTGGATATTCTAAATTTATTTTCTTAATCATAAAAAATTCCTCCATATTTCATATTATGAAGGAATACTTAAATTATTCTTATATTCTTTTTTCTAATTCTAGCTCTATATTTTCTAATATTTTGCAAATAATATCTTCTCTACAATAAACTTGTTTTGTTTCTTTATATAGTGATGTGGCAATATCAGAAATATCACTTGAAAATTCTTTTTCATTAACATTAAATCCTATTCCAATAAAAATTTCTTTAACTATTTCTTTTATTGTAACTACCTCTGTTAATATTCCACATATTTTTTTCCCATTTAATAATAAATCATTTGGTAATTTAATTTCTAATTCTATTCCATATAGTTCTTTAATTGCTTGTTGTATTTTTTCTGCAATTGCAACAGTAAATCCCTCTAATTTGCTTATATTAATTTCTGGTTTTAATATTATAGTCATTGCAATATTATCTGTTTTTGTATGCCACACTCTACCGTGTGTTCCTCTTCCAGCTGTTTGCATATCAGCTATAATTACTGTTCCATTTTTATATTTTTCTACATTTCTTTTTGCCTCTGCTTGTGTTGAGTCAATTTCATCAAAATATTCTAGTTCTTTTCCAATGAATTTTGTTTTAGCACTTTTTATTTTTTCTATATTCACTGACATACCTCTTTCGAAATTATAATATAATATCTCTTTTTAATAATCCTTTTTTTATAGTTCCTGTTCCAATAAATTTATTAGCTACATATATTTTGTAAAGTCCATCAATATTATTATCAGTTAATTGGACTCCATTTAAAAACAATTTAAGTTTCTTTTCACCTAAGTTAATACAAGGTGTTTCTTTTAAAATTTCTTCTAGTGTAATTAAATGTTCATTAACATTCTTTAAATCTATATCATCTATATAAACTGCATCTTTAATATTAAATTCCCCTACTTGTAGCCTTTTTAAGTTTTTCATATATCCTACTGTATTCAATTTTTCTGCAATATCTTCACATAAACTTCTAATATATGTACCTTTTGAACAACTCACAACAAAACTTATAATATTTTTATCATATTTATTTAAATCAATTTTATAAATCTCAATTTTTCTTGGTTCTATCTCAACCTTTTCTCCTGCGCGTGCATATTCATAAAGTTTTTTACCATTCTTTTTTATTGCAGAATACATTGGTGGAATTTGTTCTTGTTTTCCTACAAAGCTTTCTAAAACCTGTAATAAATTTTCTTTTATGTATTTTTCATCTACATTTTTTTCTTCTATTACTTTTCCCTCTATATCTGCAGTGTCAGTTTTCTTCCCAAGCTCTAATTCCACTTCATATATTTTATCATGATTAATTAAATATTTAGAGAATTTTGTTCCTTTACCAATTAATATTGGTAAAACTCCTGTAGCATTTGGATCTAAAGTCCCAGTATGCCCAACTTTTGATATATTTAACTTTTTCTTTAATTTTGCAACTACATCATGTGATGTATATTCTTTTTCTTTGTTTATTACTATAATTCCATCCATACCTGACCTCTTTACTATTGATAAGATTCAATTTTCTTATACAAAAAAATGAACTTTAAGGACAATCCCTAAAGTTCAAATAGAGATTTTAAAGAATGTCCCTCAAACCCTATTTTGAATAGGGAAAAAAGGAACGTCCCCAAATCCTTATTTTAAATATTTTCTTATTATACTTACTAATGTGCTTTTTATTTGTTCTGGCGTTCCTGCTATTCTACAACCTGCTGCCTTTACATGTCCTCCACCACCAAATACTATTGCAACATCTGATACATTTACATAATCATTAGAACGCAATGATACTTTATATGTCTTATCATCTCTTTGACGTAAAAATACAGAAACTTCAACACCTTCTATATCTCTACCTTTTTCTACTATTCCTTCATGATCTCCTGGTTCTGCATTAACTTCTAGCTCATCTTGTTTTGTTATATATGTAAATGCGATTTTTCCATCCTCTAGAAATTCTAATCTATTAATTGCAATTTTAGCTAATTCAAAGCTTGATCTTGTTCGTATTTGGAATGCCTTTTTATATACATCTGAAACATTTACTCCTGTTTGTAAAAGCCATGCAACAAATTGAAATGTCTCTGCTGATACACCTTGATATTTAAACCCACCAGTATCTGTTATAATACCAGTTAATAAGCATTCTCCAATTTCTTTTGTTATTTTTATATTTAATGCTTCTAATACTATTATTAAAATTTGTGCACAAGCAGGTGATGCAGGATTAACATAGTTATAATCTGCAAACATTCCATTTTTTGTATGATGATCAATATTAATAGTTACATTTGCTTCGTCCAAATAATTTTTCCAGCCATTTAATCTATCTATTGTTGCACAATCTAATGCAATAGCCAAATCATAATTATCTGTTTTTCCTTCTTTTTTTATTTCTGCTGCTCCTGCTAAAAATTCAAAATTTCTAGGACATTCAGGAATTATTATATCTACTTTTTTTCCAATTTGTTTTAACGCATTATACATAGCCAAACTACTACCTATTGCATCTCCATCAGGTGTTTCGTGTGTTAAAACAACTATACTTTCTGCTTTTTTTATCTCTTCTACAATATTATCTAATGTTGTCATAAACTATTCTCCTTTATTTTCTGGCTTAATGTCTTTTATAACATTTTTTAAAATTGTATCAATTCTTGCACCATATTCTATTGAATCATCAAATATAAATATTATTTCTGGTGTTGTACGTAAGTTAATTCGTTTTGCAACTTCTGTTCTTACAAAACCTGCTGATTTCTTTAATGCTGCTAATACTTGTTTATTGTCTTTTGCATTTAACATACTTACATAAACTTTAGCATATTTTAAATCACCACTAACTTTTACCTTTGTTACACTTATTAACCCAGTTATATTAGGATCTTTTAAGTCATATGTTATAATATGACTTATTTCCTTTTTCATTTCTTCATCAATTCTGTTTAATCTGTTTGAGTCTTTCTTAGGCATATATACCTCCTTTGGATATTATCTTTTTACCTCATCCATTACGAATGCTTCTATAATATCTCCTTCTTTTATATCATTGTAATTTTCTATTTGCATACCACATTCGAAGCCTTTATTAACTTCTTTTGCATCATCTTTAAATCTTTTTAATGAAGCTAGTTTACCTTCGTGAATTACAACTTCATCACGTATTACACGAACTCCTGCATTTCTTTCTATTTTTCCTGTTAATACAAAAGCTCCACCGATTGTTCCAACACTTGATATTCTAAATGTTTGTCTTATTTCTGCTGTTCCTATAATTCTTTCTACATATTTAGGATCTAACATACCTTTCATAGCTGTTTCTACATCTTCTATAGCTTGGTAAATAATTGAATATTGTTTTATTTCTACATGATCTTTTTCAGCTTCTGCTTTTGCAGTTGGTACAGGTCTTACATTAAATGCAATTATAATAGCATTAGATACATTTGCAAGAGTAACATCAGATTCTGTAACAGCTCCAACTGCTGAGTGTATTACTTTAACTCTAACTTCTTCATTAGATAATTTTTCTAATGATTGTTTTACAGCTTCTACTGTTCCTTGTACATCTGCTTTTATAATTAAGTTTAATTGTTTTAATTTTCCTTCTTCCATTTGGCTAAATAGATTGTCTAATGTAACTTTATTTACTTGATTTATTGATTTTTCTCTTTCTTGTCTCTTTCTTCTTTCTATTAAGTGTTTAGCCATCTTTTCATCTTTTACTTCGTAGAATGTTTCACCTGCTACTGGAACTTCTGTAAGTCCCATAACTTCTACTGGCGTTGAAGGACCAGCTTTTTTAACTTTTTGTCCTTTATAATTTCTCATAGCTCTAATTCTTCCTATAGAAGAACCTACAACTATTGTATCTCCAACATCTAAAGTTCCTCTTTGTACTAATAGTGATGCAATTGGACCTTTTGATTTATCAAGTCTAGCTTCTATTACAGCACCTTTAGCTTGTTTATGAGGATTTACTTTTAAATCTAACATATCTGCTTCTAATAATACCATCTCTAATAATTGATCAATATTTTGATGTGTTTTAGCAGATATTGGAACATATATTGTGTCCCCACCCCATTCTTCTGGAACTAATTCATATTTCATTAATTCTTCTTTAACTTTTTCTACATTTGCACCTGGTAAATCAATCTTGTTTATTGCTACAATTATTGGTATATTTGCAGCTTTAGCATGATTTATTGCTTCTACTGTTTGTGGCATAACACCATCATTTGCAGCAACAACTAATATAGCTATATCTGTAATTTGAGCTCCTCTTGCACGCATACTTGTAAAAGCTTCGTGTCCTGGTGTATCTAAGAATGTAATGTCTCTTCCATTAACTTTTACTTGATATGCACCTATATGTTGTGTAATTCCTCCAGCTTCTCCTTCTATAACATTAGTTGAACGTATTGCATCAAGTAATGATGTTTTACCATGGTCTACGTGTCCCATTACTACGATAACTGGTGCTCTTGGTACTAAATCTTCAGCTTTATCTTCTGATTCATCAAATAAAATATCTTCTTCTTTAACAACATTCTTCTTTTTAGCAGTTACTCCAAATTCTTGAGCTATTAAGTAAGCTGTATCAAAGTCTATATCATTATTTATTGTTGCCATGATACCATAACCTAATAGTTTCTTTATTACTTCACTACTTGTTTTCTTTAATTCTGCTGCTAAATCTTTAACAGAAATTGTTTCTGGTATTGTAATTTCTGTAAGCTTGAATATTTTTTGTTTTGATTCAGTTGGCTTTTGATTTTTTGCATTTTTCTTTTTGTTTTTCTTTCCTCTTCTTGTAGATAAATCATAATAATCTAACATTCCACCATCTTGATCAGAAAACATTGTAGATAAGCTATTAGTTTGTTTTAAGTCTTGTAATTTCTTTTCGTTAATATCTTCATCACTAAATCTTTTACTTGCTTTTGCAGATTTTCTTGTCTTATTTTCTTCATATTTATTATTTTTTTGTTTTTCCATTGATTTGTTGTATTCTCTTACAACTTCTTTTTCTGCTACTTCTGAAGACATTATATTTTTAATATTTTTTTCGATAGTTCTTTCATCCATTGGTCTAGGACCTTTAGAATAATTATTATTTCTAAAGTTGTTATTGTTGTTTTTGTAATTATTATTTCTATAACCATCTCTATTATTATTGTTATTTCTGAAGTTTTTATTATCTTTTCTGTTATTAAAATTATTATTTCTCTTTGAAAAGTCTCTTTCTTCATTTTTATTTGATTCAATTTGTTTTGTTGTTTTACTGTTTTGTACCCCTATCATATTCTCTCTTTCACTTTTTTCTATTTTTTTATTTTCTATTTTTGGTTCTGGTTTTACTATCTCTTTTACCTCTTCTTTTTTAAGCTCTTGTTTTTCTTCTACTTTTTCTTCCACTTTTGGAGTTTCTTTCTTTGGTTCCTCTTTTTTCTTTAATCCAAATAATTCTTCTACAGTAAGTGGTTTTGTTTGTTTGTTTCTATATACAATATTAAAGTCTTTACTCTTATTTCTTTCTACAAACCCTAACTGTTTTTCTCTTTCCTTTTGTCTTTTTTGTTTTTCTTCTTCTTCCTTTTTTACTATTTCTTCATCAGAAATAATAACTTCTCTTCTTATTATTACAGGTTCATCTTTTTTATTAGATGCTTGATGTTTTTTTTCAGTTTTATTTTTTTGATCACTTTTGTTGTTTTTCTTTAATTCTTCTTCTAATTTTTTAGCTTCTTCGTCAGTTACTGCACTTAAATGACTTTTTACATCAAAATTTAAAGATTTAGCTTTTTCCAAAACTTCCTTACTTGTAAGCCCCATCTTCTTTGCTATTTCATGTATTTTTATTTTACCCAATAGCTTCACCCCCGTTAATTAATTTTTGTATTCCTTTTACTATATTTATATCTTTAATTCCTATTATTGCTTTATTTTTCTGACCTATTACTTTGCTTAATTCTTCTATAGATCCTATATAAATAATTGGAATATTATATTTTTCTGCATAAAATTTATAATTTTTCTTGGTTTTTTCTGATGCTTCTTCAGATATTACTAGCATTTTTATTTTCTTCATTTTTAATGCATTCTCACATGCATTATTTCCAGCAACTATATTCCCGGCTCTTGTTGCTAATCCAAGTAAATTTAAAATTTTATTTTTCACTAATTACACCTCTTAATTCATCATAAACTGTTTCATCTATATTCATTTCAAAAGTCCTTGCTAAAGCCTTAGTTTTTATTGCTTTTTCTAGACATTGAATATCGTCGCAAATATAAGCTCCTCTACCATTTGCTCTTCCAGTTCTATCTAATGTAATGTTACCATCTTTGTCTTTTACTATACGAATTAAATCTTTTTTATCTTTTTTTTCTTTACAACCTATGCAAGTTCTTTGTGGTATCTTTTTCATCCTAACACTTCCTTATATTATACTTGCTTTTGCCTATTTATATGTTTACTATTCTGCATCATTATCTTCGTCTGCTTTTTCCATCTCAGCTTGTTTTTCCATTAAGATATTTCTAAATTGAGTTTCTGATTTTATATCTATTCTCCAATCTGATAATCCTGTTAGTTTAGCTGCAAGTCTTGCATTTTGTCCTGATTTACCAATTGCTAATGATAATTGGTCATCTGGTACAATTACTTGTGCAATTCTGTTTTCTTCATCTATATCTACTGCCATTACTTGTGCTGGTAATAAAGCTGAAGATATATAAATAGATAAATCTGCATTCCATTCTATTACATCTATTTTTTCACCATTTAATTCATTAATTATATTTTGAATTCTTACTCCTTTTTGTCCTACACAAGAACCAACTGGGTCTATATTTTCGTTTGGTGAATATACAGCTACTTTACTTCTGCTACCTGCATCCCTAGACACAGCTTTTATTTCTATTACACCTTCATAAATTTCTGGTATTTCAAATTCGAATAATTTCTTAACAAATTCTGGACATGCTCTTGAAATTATAACTTGTGGAACTCCTTTTGCTCCTTTTTCTACATCTAGGATATATCCTTTTATTTTATCATTTACATGATATTTTTCTGTTGGTATTTGTTCTTTAGCTGGCATAACTCCTTCTACTTTACCTAAATCCATAACTACGATATTTTGGTCTGCCTTTTGAATTATTCCAGAAACGATTTCACCTTTTCTTTCGCTATATTCACTATATATAATTTCTCTTTCTGCTTCTCTTAGCTTTTGAATAATTACTTGTTTTGCAGTTTGTGCTGCAATTCTTCCAAAGTTCTTCGGAACTAATTCTACATCTACTGTTCCACCAATTTGTGCTTCTTTATCTATCTTTCTTGCTTCTTCTAATGATATTTGTAAAATTGGATTTTCTGCATGTTCTACAACTTCTTTTACAGAATATAAGTGTGATGCTCCTGTTTCTCTGTCTACTACTACTTTAACATTTTCTTGTGAATTATAATTTCTTTTATACGCTGTTAATAATGCTGATTCTATAGAATCTAATAAATAATCTTTTTTTATTCCTTTTTCCTTTTCTAATTCTTGTATTGCAACTATTAATTGTTTATTGTCTATTCCTTCCTCTCTCATGACTTACACTCCTTTTACCAATTATATTTTATTTTTATTAATGAAATATCTTTTCTAGGTATTTCTTGTTCATCTATATTTATTGTCTCTTCACTAAATCCGTTTAAAATTCCTGTTATTAGTTTTTCACCATTAAATGGCTTAAATAATTTTATCTCTACTTCTTGCCCTATATTTTCTTCTAATTGCCAATCTTTTCTTAATACTCTTTCTATTCCAGGTGATGATACTTCTAAAAAGTATTGATCCTTAATATAATCCTTTTCATCTAGAATCTCTGTAATAGCATTATTCACTTTTTCGCAATCTTCTAAACTTATGCCATTTTCACTATCTATAAAAATTCTTAAGTAATAATCTTTTGCTTCTTTTTCGTAAATGACATCATAAAGTTTATATCCTAAATTTGTTACTATAGGATTTATTAATTCTTCTACATTTTTTTCTATCTTAGACAAGATTTTACCTCCCTTTACACTCATAAGGAGTGGGATTTGTTCCCACTCCTTATGTAATGTATTTTGCTATATGCGTATTATATAACATATATTTCCAAAAATCAAGGTTTCGTAAAGATTTTTTCTATATTATATCCTATTTTATTGACATTTTTATCCTTACAAATAATAAAAAATCCTCCCTCGACACTTGGTATCGAGAGAGGAAATGCAAGCTAGTCTAGCTACACTATCTGGAGAAGTCCAGTGACAACTTATCGTAGCTTGCTAATTGTTACTGCTGCTACAAGTGCCATCACCAGCATGAATATGCCCAACATTGCATAACTGGCAACGTCATGGTAATACACCAAGCACCGCATTAGTGCACTTATGCACAGCAGAAACTCTACGATGATTGCCAAGAAAATAGCAAACATCTTCCAACGGGAAATCCGAACGCTAAGCAGCAGACAGAACCATGCGCTCATTGCCACCAAACAGCACAAACTGCAGATAAACTGCAAGCCTGCTAACTGATCGGAATTGGCATTGTGCATGAGAACTAAGCTTAGCACAGCCAGTGCGGAGAAAACCACAGAGATAATGGCATATCCCCTTGGAGTCAAGCATGCATGCTCTTTCTTGCTGTCACTGTTCTTGCTAATGTCTTTAACAGACATATTGGCCTCCTTGCCAACGGTTAATAATACTCTTTTATTGTACATCGTTTTACATAATATGTCAATTTTTAAAAAGACCTCTTTGTTTATGTTTATAGTTTTTCCTTGTTTTCCCTATATATACGGAAAACAAAATCGGTAACATATTGCTACCGATTTTAAAATTTCTTTTTATAGGGATTTGAGGATCGTCCCCAAATCCCGCAATTTTTCCAAATTTCTAAATCTCTATTTCTTTGTTAAGCCATGTTGAATATATGTATACCTTATCAACTTTTCTATTTAATGATTCTTCTAAAGCTTTTTTATAAATTTCTAGTTGAATATTATATTTATCTTTTAAACTTTGTTCATTATTATTTTCTACATAATCTGTTTTATAATCTACTAAAACTAGTTCATCATTATTAGTTATATAGTACAAATCTATAATACCTTGTACTAATATTTCATCTTCTGCATTGTTTTGGTATATTTCATTTGCTTTTAAATTTAGATAAAATGCTTTTTCCTGTTCTACTACTTTTGCAGTTTGTATTTCTTTCCATATATTTGATTTTAGAAAAGCTAGTATTTTATTATAATTTACACTTTCAGCTTCTTTTGGTAAAATTATTTCTTCGTTTACTAGGTTGCTAACCATGTTTTTTAATTTTTCTAAATTGTACTCTTCTTTATAATTTAGTTTTTGTAAACATAAGTGCATTATTGTACCTTTTTCTGCTGGTGTTAGCTCTGTTTTTTCTATTAAGAAATTTGGCTTTTTCAAAGTTATTCCAATCTTTTCCTCAGTTTTATCCTTTGACAGTTCTTTAATTTTTGAAACAGAAAGTTCACTTGGCATTTCTGTAGAATCTTTATATTTATATTCCCATTCCAAAATCTTCTTTATTTTTTCCATATTTTCTTTTGATGTTTTTTTATTTTCTATATCTTTTAATACATCTTTTCTTTCTGTTTCACTTTCTACAGTTTGATTTAATATTTCAGCTTTACTTACTACATTAAATTCAAATATGTCAGAGTTTTTTATCTTATTTTTTAAATAAACTAGCTCTATCCAATCCAAATATGATTTATAACTTTCTAGGATTTTAGGATTTATTTTTGAATTATCTTCACTTTCATAAATTTGTAGTTCTTTTTCTTTACTCTCGATAGATTTTTGTAAGTCTTTTTCTATTCCTGTGATAATCAATTTTTCCTTAGCCCTTGTTAAAGCAACATATAGCACCCTCATTTCTTCGGAAATACTTTCTCTTTTACTTACCATCTTTATTGCTTCTTTTGCAAGTGTTGGATATTCTATCTTTAATTCGCCATTTTCATAATTTGGTCCAAAGCCAATTTCTTGATGTATCAATATTTTTTCTCTTAAATCTTTTAAATTAAAGTTTTTTCCTGTACTACTTAAAAATACTACAGGGAATTCTAAACCTTTACTTTTATGAATACTCATAATTCTAATTACATTTTCGTTCTCACCAATTATTTTGGCTGCACCTAAATCATTGTTACGAAGCTTTAACTTATCTATAAAGTTTATAAAATTAAATACACCTTTAAATGATGCACTCTCATACTGCTTTGCTCTTTCAAAAAGCATTTTTAAGTTTGCTTGTCTTAACTTTCCATTTTGCATTAATCCAACATAATTATAATAACCTGTATCCATATAAATTTTCCAAATCAACTCATCTAATGCTAAAAACTCACTTTCTTCTCGCCAGTTATTTATAAGCTCTAAGAAAGAATCAATTTTGTTACGTAATTCTTCATTTACCTGAATTCTTGATTTTACAACACTTTCATAAAAGTTTTCATATTTATCTGCTAATCTAATTTCTATTAAATCATTGTCTGTAAATCCACCAATCATTGATCTCATAACTGTAACTAATGGTATGTCTTGCATTGGATTATCTATTATTTTTAGGCATGACATAATTATTTGAATTTCTACTGAATTTAAATATTCTGTAGATGTTTCACTATATACTGGCATACCTAGATCTGAAATTTCTTTTTCATATATCGGTGATAATTCTGTTGTTGATCTTAATAGCACAACTATATCTTTATATGTAACTTTTCTATAACCTTCTTTTTTATCTAGCACATAATAATTACTGTTTACAAGCTCATTAATCTTTTGGGCTACATACCTTGCTTCTAAAATAGAGTTTTCAATTCTTTCTGTTTTTACATTATCTTCTTCATCTTCTTGTGAGTCTTTTGTAGTGTCTTCCAAATTAATTATATTTATTTCCGTTTTCCCTGCAAAATCTATATTTTCCAATTGAGGCTTTTCATAATTTGCTCCTAAGTTTAAATATTCATCTTCATTATAATCAACATCACCTAAATCTTTGCTCATAATTTCTTGGAAGATAATATTAGTTGTATCTAGTATGTTTTTTCTACTTCTAAAATTTTTAAATAATTGTATTTTTAAATCATCAGCTTCTGTTTTTTCCTTTTTTAATTTATATGTTTTGTATTTATTTAAAAATAGTTCTGGCATTGCTTGTCTAAATTTATATATACTTTGTTTTACATCTCCTACCATAAATATGTTGTTGCCTTTAGAAATTGAGGTTAATATGTATTCTTGAACCATATTACTATCTTGATATTCATCAATTGCAATTTCTTCGAACTTATCTTGGTATTTTTTTGCAATCTCTGAAGGTACATATTTTCCATCTTCGTCCTTAATTAATATTTTTAAGGCTAAATGTTCTATGTCATTAAAATCTATTATATTTCTTTCTAATTTTGCCTTTTTATAATTTTCATTAAATTTTAAAATTATTGCTTGTAGTAGCTTTAAGACTTCGTACATATCTTTTAAATCTGCTAATACCTCAGCTGAACTATATATAAAAATGCTATCTTTTAACTTCTTAAATTTTGAATTTATCATATCTCTTTTTTCTTTTACAAGTGCGGGAATTTCTGAATTTATTTTTTTACTACTTGGCCACCTAACAAAAGAAAAGTTCTTTGCAAGTTCATATGATTTATCCCATGAATTTAAGTTTGCTAATAGACTTTCTAAATTTTCTATGTCTAATCTCATTGCTTGTGAAAATTTTTCTAATTCATTTTCTGCATCTAATTCTTTTTTTATTTTCTTTAAACCTAAAATATTTTCTTCAATACATTCTTTATAATTATTTAAAATAATTTTTCCCCATACTGTCTCTGCAAAATCAGTATTTTCGATATCTATATCAAATAATTTTACCTTTTCAGCTAGCCACTTTTCTGGGAATGGTGCACTTTGAATAAAATTATATATACTTTTTACTATATCTTTTAGAGGCTCGTCATCTTTATAACTCGTATAAATTTCTAAAAGTTTTAAAAATCCTTCATCTTCTTTTAAATACAAATCTTCAAAAAGTTCATCTAATACCTCTTCTTTTAAAAGTTCTATTTCTGCTGTATCACCAATTCTAAAGTTTGGTGATATGTTTATTTCGTAAAAATTATTTCTTATTACATCTAAACAAAAAGAATGTATTGTACAAATATTTGATTTATTTAAAAGTGTAATTTGCTTTTGTAGACGTAAATTAGTTGGCTCCTCTTCTATCTTCTTATAAATTGCATTTAATATTCTTTCTCTCATCTCACTTGCAGCAGCATTTGTAAAAGTCACAACCAATAATTTATCTATATCAATTTCTTCTTCAATTATTTTATTAATTATTCGCTCTACTAAAACAGCCGTCTTACCACTACCTGCTGCTGCAGCAACCAATATATTAGAACCCTTTTCGTGTATAGCTTGACTTTGCTCCTCTGTCCATTTAACTTCGCTCATTTTATCTCCTTCGGGATTTAGAAACATCGGGATTTTAGGACATTCCTCGGGATTTGGGGACGGTCCTTTTTTCCCTCTTCGGGGATTTGAAGACATTTCTCTTTTCCCTATATTAATTCTTCTAATTTTTCTATATCGTTTTTGTAAAATTTAAGTGCATTTTCATATGTTCTGCTATCTTCTAAATCTATTCCTACTGTTTTTAAAATATCTAATGATTTTTTACTTCCTCCCATTTTTAGCATATTAATATATTTTTCTACTAAGCCTTCTTCTCCTGATAAAATTCTACTTGCTATGTCTATTGCACAAGATATACCTGTTGCATATTTATATACATAAAAACATCTAAAGAAATGATTTACTCTAGTCCAATTGTATTTGTTATATTCGTCTATAACTAGGTCTTCACCATAATACTTTCTGCATAAATCAACATATATATTTCCTAGTTTTTCTGCATTTAATATTTCTCCATTTTCTATTCTTGAGTGTACTTCTTGTTCAAATTCTGCAAACATAGCTTGTGTAAATAATGTACTTTTTACAGTTTCTATTCTGTCATATAATAGTGCTATTTTTTCTTGTTTATCTGTTGAATTATCTAGTCTATATTGTGCAAGTAAAATTTCATTTACTGTTGAGGCTATCTCTGCTAATAAAAGAGTATAGCTATGTTCTAACACATTTTGATTTTTGTCAGAATAGTATGAATGCATTGCATGTCCAAACTCATGGGCAATTGATGAAACATCAAAACTAGTACCTGTATAATTTAAAAGTACATATGGATGAACTCCGTATACTGGCATATTATATGCTCCTCCTCTTTTGTTTGGAGATTGGTATGCATCCATCCAATTTGAATTAAACGCTTCTTTTAATTTATTTACATATTCTGTTCCTAGTGGTGCTAGTGCCTTTAGTACTAGTTCTTCTGCATCTTCTATATCCATTGGAGTATCTGTTTGATTAAATGGATTTATGCTCATATCATACATATGAATATCTGGTAAGTTTAAAAGTTTCTTCTTTAATGATGTATATTCATGATTTATTCCTATATGTTCATTAATTGTTTTTAATAAAGTTTCATAAACTTTTACTGTTGCCTCGTCATCTATTACTGCTTTTTCTAATGAACTTTTATAATTCCTTAATTTAGCAATCTTTGTATCTTGTTTTACTGTATTTAAATATAGTTCTGTTATTGTATTTATATATTTACCATATTCTGATACTAGTGTTGTAGCTCCCTTTCTTCTTACTTCTCTGTCTTTATTTTCTAATAATTTAGAATATTCAGCTTCATTTACTTCTAGATCATTTCCGTCTGAATCTTTAATAGATGGGAATTCAATTTCTGCATTTGTTAATACACTATATGCATTTTCACATCCATTAAATGTATCAGAAAATTTTGATAGCACTTCTTCTATTTCTTTACTTAATATATGTTTTTTGTTTTCTAAAATTTCATTTATTCTTCTTGAATATCTTTGTAATCTTTTATCTTCTTTCATGTATTTTTCTAATGTATTTGTATCCATATCTGTAAGCTCTGGCACCATAAAAGCTGTCTTTTCATCTATTTTATTGTCTAATTCTTCTGCTTCTTTAAATAGCTCTACAGATTCTTGATTTGTCATATTTTTATGATATTGTAACATTCCATATGCATATATTTTGCAATCCATCTCTACTATTTCTTCAAAAATTTTATAACATTTGTATATATTTTCTGATGAATCTTTTAATTTTCCTTTATATTGAACAATTTCTTCTAATTTTTCTTTTACCTTTTTAATATCTTCTTTATAATCTTCCTTTGTTTTATAAATATCTGTGAATTTCCATTCGAATTTGTTTTCCATAATATCCTCCTTTGTTTGGATTATTATATCAGTATGTATTTTTAAAATCAATGCACTTCGATTTAAAACAACAAAGAAGCCTATAGCATTCTGCTAAAAAGCTTCTTTGTCTAAAATATTGTCAGTGTACACTGGCTTTTGGACGATTTATTAGTTACAATTGGTGTACTTTGAATACACATTTTTTTGGATAGACATCTTTTTTGTGTCTATTAACCATTCCACATTGCGTGGAATAGGATTTTGCGGTCCAGGGAAAATTCCCTCAAAGAAAACAGATACCCTTGTAATCCTAATGATTGGCCTACTCCAAGGAAATTTTTTCTTTAATAGTTCCTTGTATAGATCTGGTTTTTGAATAACCATAAGTATCTTGCTGTATACCCGTTCGTATACAATTTTCGGTTCTTCCTTTAACCTCTTTTCCCAATAGTCTGGTTCCTCCCTGTCTGTAATGGCATTATCTCTTAAAAATTCCAAATGTTTCGAACATTCTTGCCCAACCATTTTTGAAAATTCATCTGCCACTTCTTCGAATGAAGTTCCTACAAATTTCCGCACTTGCATAATAACATCCTCCGTTTATATCAAAAAATTAATCAAATCATATTATAACAAGTTTATGTGAATTTGTCTATTAAATTTTTATAATTCATTCTCATAATCAAAAGCTCTTGAATGACCAATATATATTTTCATCTAGTCCTTCAAAATTACTTTAGTAATCCTTTTTTATAATCATCATGAGTTCTTACAACATGTTCAAACATTTTAACATCCATAAATTCTACTTCACATGGAAACTTCTGATATTTCATTCTAATATGTAATGCTTTATAATTTGGATCTTCTGGATGGCCATCTTCTAAATAATTTTTTATTTCTACAATTTCAAAGTTGGAATTATTTACTATATAATCTTTTAACTTTTTATAATATTTTAAATTATGAAAAATATATCTTATACCAATAAGATCATATACATTATATATGTTATCTCCGACTTTTTTCATTTTACCCATAATGCTACCATTTGATTTTATTCTATACTGGATAGAATCTAAATCATTTAGTATGTCCAAATTAATACCTTCATTTATTAATCTCATAATTTCCAAAACTTTATTAGTTGCTTCTTTTCTTATTTCATTAAATTCCATATTATCTACCTTAATTAAAACTATTTATTTTTCCCTCTATATTTCGCTTTAGTTAATTCCAACTCATATTTTTCTAACCCTGGTGAATTACTTTTTTTAGCCAATTCAATCTCCTTATTTATATCATATGGTACTCTTACAAATTGAATTGATAAAGCCTTTTTCTCTTTAGCTCCTACTTCACCTTCAATAATACAATAATGTGCTTGCGTAATTTCTTCCATATCGACAGTATCATCATTTGGAATAGAAATTTCTAATGCATTTCCTACACTTCCTATATTTATTATTGTTTTATTTACAAGCTTTTGTAAATACTGTTTGTGGATATCAGCATAAATCACAATATCTGGAATCTTTGCTTCATCTTCGAATAATTTCATTTTTTCATCTATGTTTGAGATGTCAAATATTCTATAATCCAAATCATTTTTAGTTGCATGAAACATTCTTACAAGACTTCCGCTTATGTATAAATCCTTATACATAGGCAAATTCCTTAAATATTCTATTCTTTCTTTACCTAAAATATTATTATACCATTTTCTATGATATAAATGGTTTTCAGTCGGATTATTATAATTAGGATTTACTGCATAGTTGTCACAATTTCCTTTTATAACTACTTCGCATTTGCTTCTTATTAAATCCAATGTTTCGCATGGTGATGAACCTTTAAGTACTATATCTCCTAAGCAAAATATTCTTGTTATTCGTCTGCTTTCTATATCTTCTAATACCGCCTTTAATGCTACTATATTTGAATGTATATCTGATATTAATGCAATTTTTTCCATATTACACCTCTTTATTTTTTAGCAATAATTATTAACGTAGTTGGAGCACTGTCTATTTTTCGTTTATCCCAAAAATTACTTTTATAGCTTCCAATATGATTTTCTTGAATTGGTTTATCTTCTATCATTTTTTCGATTGTCAATCCTGATTTAATCATTGCATTTATAATTGTAGAAATTTTAAAATTATATTGTACCATAGGAATTTTGTCTTCGCCTTTTGTTATATTAGCAAGAGCTTCATCATTATATGATTTTCTTATTACAACTTTATCTTCATCCATCCCTAAACAGTTAAAGAATGGATGTGTCCAACAAAACACAAATTTTCCATCTTTCTTTAAGTATCTTGAAACAAGAGATAATGTTTTTTCTAAACTTGATGAATAACCTATACTATATAAAGATAAACAATAATCAAAATAATCTTCTGGAATTCCCGGATTATCTTCCATTGCTGAAATGAAAAATTTTCCACTTGGCACATTATTTTTTGCGTATTTTAGTTGTTCTTCTGATATATCTATTCCCCAAACTTCACTTGCACCTTTAGTTTGTAAATATTTTAAGCTTTCGCCTTTAGCACAACCTAACTCTAAAACTTTTTTATTTTTTACATCTTTAAATATATTAAAATATTCTTCATTTCTCATAAATGGTCCATATTCTGGCAATGATGTATTAGAGAAATTCTTTCCACTTCTTACTAGTTCATTCCAACCATTTTTATTTATTTCTATTATTTCTTTTTCGTCCATATTTATCTCCTTATTTACTATGTTTCTCTTGCATCTACACTAATATCTCTTGACCTATTAGCCATATCCCTATCTGCATTTTCTACATCTTCTATTCCTATATTATCATTTTGTAATGCATTCTTTACTAGATTTTCCATTGTCACTGTATTACTTTCTGCAACTCTAGGAATCGGTTTTAAATCTTTTCTTAGCTCTTCAAATCTCTCTTGCATTCTAGCATAACCTTGTGATGTAAGTCCCTTTACAAAAGAATCGTGCTGATAACTTTTTGCCATATGATTTTGTCCAAAATCATATATTGGATATTTATCCTTAAATTCTTCAAAGTCTTGAGATTTACTGGCTGCCTCTATAAATGTATCCATTGCCTTCGCAAAAGAACCTCCATTTTCTAAAATCCAGTTTTCTACACCAACTCCTCCAAATCCACCATATTCTGTCGCTCCAGGACTGCTGGCTTTTTTATATAGACCTTCTTCTTTTAAAACCCTTTTTGCCAAAACTATATTAGAAATAACATATTGATAACCTTCTGGATTGTCTCTTTTTAACCCTTCAAGTCTGTCTCGTACACACATATCTGTAGAATATGTAACTTTACCGTCTTTTTGCATAAAAGTTATATCTATATCAAGTGGCTTTTCTGCACCTTCAATAGCTACTTTTTTATACCTAAATTGCCCATTTGGTTCTTCAATCTTTGAATCCTGTTCAGAACTTGGTTTAGCAAGAACTTCTCTTAATGCACTTTTTAATTGTTCCATTTTCTTTGGATCTTCTAAAATCACTTTATCTACTTTTAAAGTAAAATCAAAATCTCCATCTCCTGGTAAATTCGTTCCACGTCCAGTTGAGCCAGTATCTATAAGCTCTACAAATCCATTTTGTAAATTTCCTGTCACATGATCCTCTACTTCAAGTCCCATCTTCTCTGCTAAAGCTTTTTCTACAAGCTCTTTTATAGCATTTCTATTTTTAGTAGCTTCTAACTCACTAGTTGATACATTTGAATCAGTAGAAGTAAACAATTGCTCTCTTTCGTTTTTGGCCTCTGCAACATAAGCTGTTTCGTCAATAATGAATTTTCCTGTATTATAATATGACAACCCTTGCATTTGGGTTCTTATTTCATCATACTGTTCTGGACTAAATAAAAGTTCTTCTGTATTTCCCTTTACAACCGGAATATATGTTCCATTCATCGCAAGTTCATATCCAATTTTTTTATCCCATTGTTCTACAACAATATAATCTATGTCTGTACTTCCAATTCCAGTTCTTATACCATAATGCTCTTCTCCAACTGCATTACTTGCAAATACTTCTAATCTTTTATTTGTATAACTATTATTTACCCTATTTTGGATTCTTGAGCGTATCTGTTCAGGATTATTCCTTTTATCTATACTATCTATAGACATACTTTCGCTTTCTATATTTGTGCTTTGATTTGTTCTAGTGAATTCCATTTTTTCTGGAGAATGCTTTAACACTACAAAAAAATTTCCATAACTAGCTGATGCAGTATTTCGTATGATTTCATATAAATTTGTTCCATTATTTTTTGGTAAAATAAGCGAAAAATCTGCATCTAAAGGAGTGGCATCAGAATGAGAATCTACGCCAAGAAATTCTCCCGCTCGTACACCTTCTTCAAATAAATCTTGCAAAATTCCTGTTGCTCCTTTTACCCCTTTAACTAAATCTCCTTCTTGTAGATTTACTTTTTGTTTAGCAAGTTCTCTGTGTCTTTTGTTTGATTCTTCTAGCCTATTATCCATATATTCTCTAATTTGTGATATTGTTGTAATACCTCCAAATAGTTCTTGATATGGTCCTATAATGCTTTGCAGTGCTAAATCCGGCAATTTATTTGTAAGGCCTTCTCTTGCATATCTATTTCCCAATGCTATTGCATCTTTTTGAATATCGCCACTTAAACTTATTGCCATACCTTTTTCTTTGTCGCGGTTATATGCACCAGATTCTTCGTACAAAGAATGAATAGTTTTTATATATGTTTGAAATTCCTGCTTTTCATTTTCTGTAAGCCCAGTTATTGTTCTACCATTTTTTACAAACTTAACATATACTTCATTTCCTTTTTCCAATCTATCTACAAATTTTCTTAAAGATTTATTATTAGAATCCATAGATATTTTCATTAGATCTGCAAAAATAATTCTTTTACTTAATTCTGTACTTTTTGTGCTTGAAAGTACTGGTGACATATCTTTTTTTTGTCCAGAAGAAATTAGGTTTAATAGATTACCATTATCTTTATTAACTACCAACTCAAAATATTTATACATTCTCATAAAAGTTGGTAAATTATCTTGTGAAAATATATGTTCAATTTTTTCTATTGTTTCTATAGCTTCTTTTTTATCTAAATCAGCTACAGCAGAAATTAATTGTGGAGCATAATTTACTACCATCTCCGAATTACTATTGAATATTCTATTAATTGTGTCTTTTCCTAATTTTGGAAGGTTATCTATTATTATATTTAAATTATCCTCATTTAATCTAGATTGCTTTTCTAATTCAAATAGAACCATAGCAAATGATTTATCATATTTTGCATCAAATTCTTTTCTTTTTTCTGTAGATACATTATATTTCTCTCTTAATGCACTTAAAAATTTTGGAATATTATTACCGATATATTGTTCTGCTTGTTCCTTTGATAAGTTACGAAAAATATCAATATATCCATCTCCTCTAATTGTATGTGCAAGTTCTGGAATGTTTTTTTCAACATAATCTAAAATATTATCAAAAGTATTATATCTAATTTCAGCATCTGTATTTTTCCATAATGTATATATCTGGTATGTGTCTATTCCTAAATCTTTCTGTTTTTGCATAAATGGAAGTAAATATTTCTCTTGATTTTCTTTTCCCATGCTCTTCCAAAAAATATTCATAAAGTCTCTTATATTTGAATTTTCATTTTCATATAATTTAAATACTTTATCCAAACATTCTTGTGGCATATTCTCAGGTGAATTTTGTATAATTTGAGAAAATATAAAACAATCTTTAACATTTCCTTCTGGCATAATAGCATCTAAAATTTTTAACATATTCTTTTCTTTTACTTCTTCTTTAGAATATGCCCAAAGTTGTTCTATTAATTTGTCATTATCTTTTATTTCTCCTAGTATTTCATCAAAATGATTCATTTGAAATTCACTATTGCAATTTTGAAAAACCTTGTTCAAGTATTCATTCATATCTACTGTACCATCTGCTTTTCTGAAAATACTAGTAAGCCAATTAATATTTTCTTCTAATAAATTTGTTGAAGTGTATGGTAATATCAAACTTAAATCATAAGTAGATATTCTAGGACTATTTTTAATTGCCTCAAAATATTCCGGATGTTTATCTTTTAGTTCTGGTATTAAAATTTTCCATGCCTCATAATCAATATGCTCTGATTTAAAAGCTTTGTCAAAAACCCATTCATTCTTTTTCTGTAATTCAGGATCAGTTAATAAGTCATATAATCCGCTTGCAATATATGGTGATTTATCATCCTTATAGCCTTCTATAACAGTTTCGTATTGATTTTCGTCTAGTGATTCCTTAGTTGGGCAGATGTACATTGTATCTTCCCTTGTACCATCATTAATAATTTTTCCATATGCAGATCGTTTAAAAGAGATTAAGTCACATCCTTTAATGCTACCTGTTATATATACATTAAAGTCAAATTGTCTTAAATCTAATTTAGCTCCTGTATTCTCAAAATTTACTTTTCGTATCCACTTTGCACTATTATAGAATTCAGAAGGAATCTGACTTAAATCATAATTACTTATATTCCTTGCCACATTCTCTTCCTCTAAGGCAACTTCTTTTTGCAGTAAATTATATGCTTCGCTATCAGCTTCACTTACTTCTTTTACATCACTATTTAAATATTGTTCTTTAATTTGCTTAAATGTTTCTTCATAACGTGAAGGAATTTTATTTAAAAAAGCCTCTTCAGAAATATTTCTAAGATCTACATCAAATTCCTCATTTATCTCCTCTAAAAATAGGTCTGTTTGATCTGCCTGATTTCCAAATTCGGTACATATAGTTTCAAAATCAATTCCTGCATCTCTTGCTAAAATTGCTATGTATATTGATGATAATTCATATATTCTTTCATTTACATTTTCAGTTAATTTTTCAAACTCTGCTGGAGTAAGAACTCTTTTATCATTTGCCATCATTTGTTCCCCTTTATTTCTTAATTAAATTAGTTTTCTACATTAATCCTTTGTATTTGTTTTGGTGTAAACAATTTAACATAGTAAGGTTGTATATCTGGAAATACATCTTTTACAAGCACAATATTTCCATTAATATCTGTAACTTTTAAATTTGGAAATGTCTTAAGCATTTTTTCATCGTTTAAATAATTATCCATAAATTCTTTTACACCAGGTCTATTTTGTATTTCTTCATAATCTAACAAATATTGCTCTCCATTTTGCATTTTAATTAAACCACTATGTTCAATTCTTGCATAAAACATTCTTAAAGCCACTCCAGTATATACACAATCAACAGCCATAACAATTATTGTTATTATAGTAATTGTTTTTAATGCTCTTATATTAATTTTTTCTTTTAACCAAATTAATAATTTATCTACTTTTTTATTAATATATGTCATTAAAAAGATTGCAAGGATTCCCCAGAATATAGAAAAATATACACATATTCTACCGTTTATATTAAGTGGCATATTCGAATAATCCCACCACTTTACATGTAACATCATTTCTCCAAATAAACTTACCAAGTATTCAACTACAGATCCAATTAAAAAACCTCCAAAAAACAATGTAAAATTGTTTTTCTTAAAATATTGTAGAAGCCCGATCATTATTACTGCTCCTAATCCATATATAGCACAAAATGGACCATATAAAAAGCTCTGTCTACTTTCTATAACACCTTTTGTAACTAATCCAAATAATGTTTCAATTAAATATCCTAAAATACTATAAATTATAAAATAAGCTAAAACTCTCCAAATGCTCATTCCTAAAATTGTAAATTTCTTCTTTTCTTTCTTCTTTTTGTTTTGCATTAATTCCTCCATTAACTATTACTTTAATTATTTATAAATCCAATTTTTATTCATTTTAGAAAATATATAGGGATTTAAGGAACGTCCCCATATCCCTTTTTCCTTTTTCCTTTTTCCTTTTTCCTTTTTTCTTTTTCCTTTTTTCTCTTTTCCTCTTTCGCTTTTCCTTTTCACCTATCTTAATAATATTTTTAATAAATTGCAATATTTATTTTATTTTTTTGTTAGTATTGTTATAATTTGGATATACTTATTTATGAAAGGAGTGTTTCTTACTTGGAACAAGAAAATTGGCATTCGCTTTCTTCGTCAGAAGTATTAGAAAAATTAAGGACTTCAGACTATGGATTAAGCGAAGAAGAAATTCGTAGTAGACAAAAAATTTATGGGCTTAATGAACTTTCTAAAAAGAAAAGAAAAAGTATTTTTAAACTGATTTTATATGAACTAAAAGATCCTATGATTATAATTCTTATTTTAGCAAGTATTTTATCTTTCTTTTTAGATGAATTTATAGAAGGATATGTAATTATATTTATAGTTTTCTTAAATGCTATAATTAGTGTTATTCAGCAAAAAAAGGCTGAAGCATCTATAGAAGCTTTAAAAAGTATGAGTTCTCCTACAGCTCATGTTATTAGAAATAACACAGAAGTTATTATTCCAGCTTCTGAAATTGTAGTTGGAGATATTGTAATTTTAGATGCAGGAAGTGTAGTTCCAGCTGACATGAGGCTTCTAGAAAGTGCAAATTTAAAAATTCAAGAATCAGCTTTAACTGGTGAAACCGTTCCTGTAGAAAAAGATGCAGATGAAGTTTTAAATGCTGATTGCTTTTTAGCAGATAGAATTAACATGGCATATACATCTTCGCTTATTACTTATGGTAGAGGTATTGGTGTTGTTACTGCTACAGGTATGAATACAGAAGTTGGACATATTGCATCTCTTCTTAACAATAATGATGAATTTGATACACCTTTAAAAAGAAAACTTTCTGCAGTTGGTAAAACATTAAGTATTGTAGGCTTAATTGTTTGCATAATTATATTTGTAATTGGGCTACTTTATAAAAGACCTATTCTTCCATTATTTATGACTGCGATTTCACTTGCAATTTCCATAATTCCAGAGGGCTTACCTGCAACAGCCACAATAGTTATGGCTCTTGGAGTAAAACGTATGGCAAAAGAAAATGCTTTAATTAGAAAACTTCCTGCTGTCGAAACACTTGGTAGTAGTACTGTTATTTGTTCTGACAAAACTGGAACTCTTACACAAAACAGAATGGTTGTAAAAAAATTAGCCAATATGGATGACATTTTAAATGGCTCTGCAATTTCCGTAACTAATATACAAAATAAAGAATCATATAAAGAGCTAATATATTCTGGTTTATTATGTAATGATGCAACATTTGACAAGAAAAATAACAATATGCTTATTGGTGACCCAACAGAAGGCGCTCTTTTACTGCTTGGTAGAGATTATTTTAAAATTAATCAAGAAGAGCTAGAAAGAAACTATGAAAGACTTTATGAACAACCTTTTGATTCTGACAGAAAACGTATGACTACAGTTCACAATATAGAAGGAAATATAACAGCATATGTAAAAGGTGCTTTAGATGAGCTTTTAAGTGTCTGTGATACAGTTCTTACAACTAATGGTATACAACCATTAACCGCTGAATATAAAGAAAAAATACTTAATGTAAATACCTCTTTATCTTCTGAGGCTTTAAGAGTTTTAGGTTTTGCTAAAAAAATGCTTGATAAAGTTCCATCAGAAGGTGAGAATATAGAAAACAATCTAACTTTTATTGGTATTGTAGGTATGATTGATCCACCAAGGCTTGAAGTTCCAAATTCTATAAAAACGTGTAAAGATGCAGGAATTAGAACTATTATGATTACAGGTGACCATGTAATTACAGCAAAAGCTATTGCCAAAGAACTTGGAATATATGAAGAAAACACAAAAGCAATAACTGGAACTGAATTAGGCAATATGACTGATGATGAATTGGACAAAATCGTCGAAAACACTTCTGTTTTTGCTAGAGTATCTCCTAACCACAAATTAAGAATTGTAAATTCTTTAAAAAGAAACGGAGAAATTGTTGCAATGACTGGTGATGGTGTAAACGATGCACCTGCACTTAATAAAGCTGATATTGGTATATCAATGGGGATTAACGGTACTGATGTTGCTAAAGATGCTTCAGATATGATTTTATTAGATGATGATTTTACTACTATTGTTTATGCTATAAAAGAAGGACGTAGAGTTTATAAGAATATTCAAAAAGTAATTCAATTTTTATTAGCTGGTAACATTGCAGAAATTTTAACATTATTTATTGCAACTTTATTAAATTGGGATCCGCCAATTCTTGCAATCCACATTTTATGTATAAATTTAGCAACAGATTCACTTCCTGCTCTAGCATTAGGTGTTGACCCAGCAAGTAAAAATATAATGAAAGAAAAACCTGTAAAATCTGGTACTCTTTTTGAAAAATCATTAGTTGTTAGAGTCATTTTACATGGTCTTTTTATAACAATTGCTACAATTTCTGCATTTTTAATAGGATATAATACAGATAGCTATATTGTAGGTCAAACTATGGCCTTTTGTGTTTTAGCAATTTCACAAATGCTACATGCATTTAATCAAAGATCTAATACAGACTCTATTTTTACAAAAGGAAATGGTCATAACAAATATCTATTCTTTGCACTTGCATCTTCATTTGTATTATTACTAATTATTTTATTTGTTCCAATTGTTAGAAATATATTCAGTTTAACTTTGTTAAAACCAATAGAATGGCTTATAACAATAGGATTATCTATATTGCCGGTTTTCCTAGTGGAAATAACTAAATTTATAAAGAGAAAATTTAAATTAACAATTATATAATTAATTTAACTGTGTCTATAAAATCTAGGCACAGTTATAATTTTATCAAACTATTATTGTTTTTTCTTGTAGATTATTATATAGTTTACATATAGTATTTGAAAAGGAGGACATTGTTAATAAAAAATGAATATGTAAATTATGCAATGTAACTAATTCACATTTCGAATTGACTTAGTGAAAGGAGCAAAATATGGAACATACTAATAAAAAAGGAAAAGCATTACCACTATGCACGGGCACTATGGAGGCTCGGAATCTAAAAGTAACAACTATTGATCGAAGATTACATGCTGGTACAGAAGGATTTAGAAATCCTCATCCTTTTTCTCCTCATGCAGGAAAGGGCCTAAAAGATATTCCATATTAAAGATAAAGAGGGTTCTATACTTTTTACGAACCCTCTTTATCCATTCTTTTATGATAATTCTTTTATTTTTTCATATATATCATAAAAACTATATACTCTAATTATATTCTTGCCTTCACAATCTTTATTATATCTTGTATCAAAACACATAATTGATAAAAACTCTGCAAGTTGTTTTATGTTGTGTGGACTATCTTCTATCATTATATCTATGTTATTTTCTCTACAATTTTCTAATTTATTAACTGTAGAAAAAATTAATTCATCATAATACAATTCATTGTTTTTAAACCAATTTCTCACCATGTCCTGCATCTTACTTTGTGCTTCTATATCTTCAAACTCACTAGCCCTAGCTGTAATAATATATATTTTATGCCCGTCTGCTTTAAGTTTATCCAACACTTCCTTCGCAAAAGGTCTAGGCTTTTCTTCTACAGCATATTTTGAGTTATATTTTTCCCAAAATTCCATGTCTGTTTGCCTATCCCAACTAAAAATTTCTATACTCTCATATCCTTTAGAATTTACAATCTTTCCTTTGCCTATTTCAGAAGCATATTTTGTTCCATAGCTCATACAAAATTCATTAAAATTAGTTAATACACCATCAAGGTCAATTCCTATATTCATTTTTTCCTCCTTAGTTTACTAGCTTACTTTGTCAAATAATTTATCTTGATTATTATATACATATCTATTTACAAAATAAGTAATTATAATATGTAGAACTACCAAAATTGCAGCTGTTATAAAATAATTTGTAAAACTTAATGGTATGGTCACTATAAATATTATTCCAATTTCTAATAGATTTAATACAAAAGGCCATAATAAATTCATATTTTGTTTTACTACAGCATATTCAGTTGACCATTCTAACTTTGGTTTTCTTAAATCTACTAATTCCATTAATAATGTTTGTAAAATTAACAAAATTAAATTTAATATTAATGCTGTTAATAAAAATGCTAGTGATGTTTTTGCTACTACATAAATAAATATTAAAACAATTAGTGATGTTATAGTTCCAAAAACAACATTTGGTATTCCTTTATAAATTAATTGTTTATAATATGGCACTGGTATATATTTCATAAAAATTGCATTTTGTCCATCTCTTGATATAGCAGTTGGAGCAATATATAGCATACTTGTCAAAAATTCTGTAATTGCAAGAATTGCTGCCAATCCAATTGGTGTCTCTATAAAACCACCTAATACTTTTTGGAATTCATTTATTGCTTCTTGTGAATTATTACTATTTATACTTACAATAAATATTCCCAAAAATACTACTGGCATTAATACAGATGGCAATACACATTGCACAAAAAATATCGGATTTTTAAATAGCATTTTAAATTCCTTTGCTACATATGATTTTCCTACTGAATTTATTTTTATGTCTTTACCAGTTATATTTTTCCCTTTCTTTGCTCCAGAAGATAAATTACCTACTGCCCCTCTAAAGTAAAGTTTATTTCCTATTAAAATAAAGACAATATAACATATTGCTGTAATTCCTAGCAATTTAAAAAATTCAATAAAACTTGCATTTACTATTGCATTAATTCCTGGTTTTATAATAGGTAAACTATCACTAACCATTTCTACCATACTATTGGCTTGTGTTAATGCATTTAATAAATCTGCTTCACTTAATTCTGATGTTCCAGAAAAAGCAAATGAAAGTATAAGTGCTAATGCAATTCCTAATAGTGGTGCTATCAGTTTAAATCTATCTTTATTTTTTACACCCTTTGAAAAACTCATTATTACCATTATTATAAAAGTTGCAATAAGTATTGGAATTATTGGAAATATTATTAATACCAATAATGAAACTATATAGTACATTGCCCCTGCTGATGTAAGAATTCCATAAACAATTATTGGTGCTACTGCAAATATTAATTCCATTACATACTCTGTTACTAATATTACATTTAATTTTGAAATTAATATTTCTCTAGGCTTTAATGGTAATGGCAAAATGTAATCCAAATCTTTTGAAAAATAGAATACATTTGTTGCTGATATAATTGATTGTATTATTGTAAGTAGTGCTAACCCTAATAAAAATATTCCAATAAACATTGCTTCTTGATGCACTTGCTGTAGTGTTGTAATTAATCCATATGAAAGGAATCCAAATATTCCCATTAAATATACTAGTAAAATCCCATAAAGTATTATTTTTCCTACTTTGCTTGTTTTTTTATTGTTTTCGCTATATTTTTGGAAGGAATTTTTAAGGAGAACTTTTGTAAGTGAAATTATCTTATTCATCTTGTGTAATCTCCAAGAATAGTTCTTCTAATGTTCCATTGTCTTTTAGTTTTGTCTTCATTTCTTCAAATGTTCCAACAAAAATTAATTTCCCCTTATTTATAATTCCTACTCTGTCACATAATTTTTCTGCAACTTCTAAAACATGTGTAGAAAAGAAAACACAATTACCTTCCTTTGCGTGTTTCCTCATCATTTCTTTTAAGTCATAAGATGCCTTTGGATCCAACCCAGTCATTGGCTCATCTAATATCCAATTTTTTGGATTATTTAAAAGAGCACCACATAATATTATTTTTTGACGCATTCCGTGTGAATAGCCTTGCATCTCTTCATTTAAATTATCATATATCTCAAATTTCTTTGTTAAATCTTCTATTCTTTGTTTTCTTATTTCTTTTGGAACCTCATAAATATCTCCCATAAAATTTAAGTATTCTATTCCTTTAAGTTTTAAGAATATATCTGGTGTGTCTGGTACAAATCCTATAGTTTTCTTAGCAGAATTACTATCCTTTTTTATATCTTTATCATCTACCAATATTTTTCCCTCATCGGCATTTAATATGCCTGTAATCATCTTGATAGTTGTTGTTTTTCCTGCACCATTTGGTCCTAAAAAGCCAAAAATTTCTCCATCTTTTATTTCTAAGTTTAGGGAATCTACAGATTTTTTTCCTTTTACATATGACTTAGAAATATTTTCTAATTTAATCATGGTTATCCCCCTTTTTTTATATTTTTCATGATTGTACAATTTTTTTATTCTATTAGCAATACTATTTATAAATTATTAAGATATAATATATTAAAATTCTATTAATATCTTTACAGCAGAGCCATTTTGCTATATACTATATTGGCAGACAAATTATTAGGAGGTCTCTTACAAATGAAAAATAAAGTAGTTATAATAGGTACTGGTAACGTTGGAGTTAGTTATGCCTACTCACTTTTAAGTTCTAACATAAATATACATGAAATTGTATTAATAGACATTAATATGCAAAAAGCTGAAGGAGAAGCATTAGATTTACTAAATTGTATACCACTTACTAACACTTCTTCTAAAATCAAGTTTGGAACATATGAAGAATGTAATGATGCATCAATTATATGTATAACAGCAGGTGTTAGCCAAAGAGCAAATATTTCATCTAGAATGGAAGATTTGCATAATGCAAGTAATATTTTTAAAGAAATTGTTAAAAGTATTGCAGCTACAAAGTTTAATGGAATTATACTTGTGGCAGGTAACCCACTAGATGTTATGACATATCTTACTTGGCAATATTCAGGACTAAATTCAAATAAAATTATTGGTTCTGGAACATCATTAGATTCTGCAAGACTTCAAAATATTATTGCAAATAAACTTGAGGTTTCACCAAAAAGTATACATGCTTATGTAATTGGTGAACATGGAAATAGTGGGTTTGTTCCTTGGAGCAATGCAAAAATCGGTTTAGAACCAATTTCTAACTATTTATCACACGAAGATATGATAAATATAGAAGATGAAACAAGAAACTTTGGTTTTAAAATTGCTCAAAAAAAGAATTACACTTGTTTTGGAATAGCTTCTGCTTTAACAAGAATAACTAGTGCAATCATAGCAGATGAAAAAGCGATTATATGTGTTTCTTCTTATGATCCAGTTCAAAAAGTATTTATTAGTACACCTTCTGTTATTGGAATAAATGGTGTCGAAAAAACTGGAATTATGGCTTTAAATCAAGAAGAAATTCACAAATTCGAAAACTCTGCAAATATTATACGAAATGCTATTAATGAAATTTAAATATACTACCTCCTACATTTGTTATAGGGGGTTTTTTTATGGAAGCGTCAAAAGCTTTAATTGTAAAAAAGAAATTAACAGATACACAATATATAATATTATATTTTTTCCTTTACTCATTTATTGGATGGTTAATGGAAACTTTTTATTCATTACTTGTATTAGGACATTTCACAAATCGTGGATTTTTAGTTGGTCCAATTTGTCCTATTTATGGGTTTGGAGCAATTTTAATGATTTTGTTTATTGGTCAATATAAGAAAAATTCAATTAAATTATTTTTAGCTTCAGCTTTCATTTTCTCTGCATTTGAATATGTAGTAGGTTTTGCATTAGATGCGATTTTTGCTGCCAAATGGTGGGATTATACATATGACTTTTTTAATTTGAATGGTAGAATTAGTATTTTATATACAATAGCATGGGGATTTATCGGATTATTATTTATTAATCATATTCATCCATTTTTTTCTAAGAAAATAGAAAAATCCTTATCTGCTATTCCAACCTATATTTTAAAAGTCCTTATATATTTAATGCCAATAATTTTAATTATTGATACTATTTTCTCTAGTTTAAAATATCTAGGTATATTATAATGTCGAATTTTGAAGGTATAGGTCGAACGATTTATACCCTTTTTTATTGCTCTTTTTAGTAAAATTTGGTATAATATTCTTCGCGCGCAAATATATTTTATTATAGAGGTGATATCATTGTCTCAAAAGACAAACTCATTAGAATCCGGCGAAAGTAGCGAGGTTCTTGCTGTTCCCGCGCAAAGAATTGGACTTGCTCAATTTATTTTAAGTCCAGAACAAAGGACAGCTATAGATAATAGAAATAATCTAGTAAGATTATATGATACATATAAAAATGATTATCTTAAATACTATATACAAAATCTAGAAGCAGAAAATGCAAGTTTACAGGCTGCTTTTAAAAACGTAGATTTTTATATTATGTCTAGGGTAAAATCTAAACATAACTATATAGAAAAATTAGATAAAAAAGGTGAAGCTTTAGATATATTTGGAGACAAAATAATTATCTTAGCTGTAGATGGTAAAACAGATGAAGATTTATTAATTCAAAAAGCTTACGAAATGGAAAAATTTTTAGTTACACATGATCCAAATATAACTGAACTTTCTAGGAAAAGAAAAGATTATATAGCAGAACCTAAAAAAAATGGTTATTCATCCTTACATACAACTCGTATTGTTCATGTTCCAGATAAAGATATTAAATTTTATCGTGAAACACAAATAAAAACATTTAGAATGAGAGAAACCGAAAAAACTGGCACAGCTGGTCATTCCTCTGTATATAAAAACAATAGAGACTTATTTTTAGAAAAAATAGAAAGTGTAAATTCTGCTATATTTTTTTTACCGCAATATATGCATTTTGAGTTTGACAAAAAATCTAGAAAAGATATTTTAGTTTTAGATAGTTTTGAGTCCAATTTCAAATATTATTTTGGTATAAATTTTGATGATTTTATGCAAATGAGAGCTATACAATTAAGATAACCAAAAAGACGTGATTTTAATTTTAATCACGTCTTTTTTCTCTAACACTATATTTTTAAAATCTACTTATTGCAAGTCCATCTCCAACTTCTAATATTTCTGTTGTACAATTTTCATCTTCTGTTACTTCTTTTATATATTCGCGTAGATTTCTTACAGCAGTTCTTTGTTTATGTTTGTTATAATCACTCATTACATAACCTTTATATAAAATATTGTCGGCAAAAATAATTCCATTTTTGTTTAACATTCTTTTAGCTTGTTCTAAAAAGAATGGATATTTTCCCTTTGCAGCATCTATAAATACAACATCATATTTTTTATCTAATGTAGGCAATATTTCTACTGCATCTCCTTCTAAAATATTAATCTTGTCTGCTACTCCCACTTTTTGTATATTTATCTTTGCCTCTTCTACTCTTTCATGCTCTCTTTCTATTGTATCTATTTTACCACCTTCAGCTAAATATCTTGAAAAGCACATAGCAGAATAGCCAACAGCAGTTCCTATCTCTAATATTGCTTTTGGTTTCGTTTCTTTTAAAATTTTATCTATTACTTCTAAAGTATCATCCATAATTATTGGAATATGGTCTTCTAACGCTTTTTCTTTTATTATTTTTAACTCTTGTTCGTTCATATACCTTCTCCTTTAATTATCAAACCAAAGAAATAGGGATTCCAAGGAACGTCCCCAAATCCCTGTTGGAAAGAACTCCAAAATCCCTATCTTACTTTTAGTCTTCTTTAACTTTTCTTCTTGCTTCTCTTTCTCTAGTTTTTGTGTCTAGTATTTTCTTTCTTAATCTAATGCTCTTTGGAGTTACTTCTACTAATTCATCATCTTGAATAAACTCTATAGCTTTTTCTAATGACATTTGAATTGGTGGTACTAATCTTAAAGCATCATCAGAACCTGAAGCTCTTGTATTTGTTAAATGTTTTTCTTTACATACATTTATTGCTAAATCTTCTGGTCTAGAATTTATACCAACAATCATACCTTCATATACTTCTACACCTGGTTCAATGAATAAATCACCTTTATCTTGTGCATTGTATAATCCATATGTTATAGATGTTCCTGCTTCGAATGCTACAATTGTTCCTCTTGTTCTTGCAACAACTGTTCCTTTATATGGTTCATAGTCTTCGAATACATGGTTCATAACACCATTACCTTTTGTGTCTGTCATAAATTCTGTTCTATAACCAATTAAACCTCTTGAAGGTATTTTAAATTCTACTTTAGTATGACCTGCTTCTGCTGGTTCCATATTTATCATTTCTGCTTTTCTTTTTCCTAATTTTTCTATAACACTACCAATACAATCATCTGGTACATTTACTACAAGTCTTTCAATTGGTTCACATTTTACACCATTTATTTCTTTTATAATAACTTTTGGTCTAGAAACTAAGAATTCATATCCTTCTCTTCTCATTGTTTCGATTAATACAGATAGATGTAATTCTCCACGTCCAGCTACTTCAAATGAATCTGCAGAATCTGTTTCACTTACACGTAAACTTACATTTCTTTCAAGCTCTTTAAATAATCTATCTCTTAAATGTCTTGAAGTAATGAATTTTCCTTCTTTACCAGCTAAAGGTCCATCATTTACACTAAAAGTCATAGTAACTGTTGGTTCATCTATGTCTACAAAATCAATTTTTTCTGGGTGCTCTACATCACATATTGTCTCACCAATATTAATGTCTGGAATACCAGATAATTCGATAATATCACCTGCACCTATTTCTTGAACTTCTACTTTTTTAAGTCCCATATGTGTGTAAATTTTTCCTATTCTTGCATTTTCCATTTTTCCATCTTTTTTGCAAATAACTACTGGATCATTAACTTTTAATATTCCTCTTTCTAGTCTACCTATAGCCATTCTTCCTATGAATTCATCATAGTCAATATTAGATACTAGCATTTGAACAGGTCCTTCTTCATCACAAGCAGGTGGATTTATTTCTTTTATAATTGTTTCAAATATACAATTTATATTATCACTGCTATCTTCCATGTTCATTTTAGCAATTCCATTTTTAGCTGAAGCATAAATTACTGGGAATTCTAATTGTTCATCGGTTGCATCTAATTCTATAAATAATTCTAGTACTTGGTCTAATACCTTTGATGGATTTGCTCCTGGTCTATCTATTTTATTTATTACAACTATTGGTTTTAAATTTAAAGATAATGCTTTCTTTAAAACCTCTCTTGTTTGAGGCATTGGTCCTTCGAACGCATCAACTAATAATAAAACTCCATCAACAGTTTTTAAAACTCTTTCTACTTCTCCACCGAAGTCAGCATGTCCTGGTGTATCTACTATATTTATTTTTACACCATTATACATAACTGCTGTATTTTTAGAAAGAATTGTTATTCCTCTTTCTTTTTCTAATGCATTAGAATCCATAATTCTCTCGTCAACTTTTTCGTTGTCTCTAAATACATGGCTTTGTTTTAATAATGCATCTACTAATGTTGTTTTACCATGGTCTACGTGTGCTATGATTGCTATGTTTCTAATATTTTCGTTTATCATTTTTATTACTCCTTTATTCTTTATATTCGTTTGATGTATTTTCTAATTCTCTTATTGATAATTCGATTCTTTTATTTGCTAAATCCATATCAATTATTTTTGCATTTACTTTTTGTCCTATTCTTAATTCTTCTTCTGGTTTTGTTATTTTTCTTTCACATATTTGAGAAAGATGTACTAACCCTTCAATTCCTGGCTCTAGTTCTACAAAAGCTCCAAAAGGCATCATTTTAACTACTTTTACTGTTAAAATATCATTTATATTATATTTACCTTCTACAGATTTCCAAGGATCTGGTCCCTTTTCTGCATAAGATAATTTAATTCTTTTATTTTCTTTATCTACATCTATTGCTATTACATCGATTACTTGTCCTACTTTTAAAATCTCGTTAGGTGGTGTATTTCTATTCCATGTAATTTCTGAAATATGTAATAAACCTTGTACTGCTCCTAAATCTACAAAAGCACCATATGTACTTATACTTGTAACTTTTCCTTTATATTTTTTACCTACTTCTGCTTCATTCCAAAATTCGTCTATTTTCTTATTTTTTTCTTCATCTAAAATTGCTTTTATTGACCCTATTATTCTTCTAGGTCTAAATTTGCATTCTATTAATCTAAATCTAACTACTTTATCTTTATAATCTTTTATGTTTTCACTTCTTGTTATTCCAGATAAAGAGATTGGAATAAATATATTGTATCCTTCTTTCGAAATTATAAATCCTTTGTCTGTGATTTCTGTAATTTTTTCCTCTAAAATTTCATTATTTTTAAATTTTTCTTCTAGCTCTTTTTGAGCTTCTTTCATTTTATATCTTTTAGTAGAAAGTAATACATTACCTTCACCATCATTCATTTTTATTACTTCTGCTGTTATTTTATCTCCGACTTTTAATTCTTTATTAGGGTCTGCAGCTTCATTGTATGAATATTCATTTCTTGGAATTATTCCATCTGCTTTATACCCGATATCTATAATTACTTCGCCTTTTTTATTTATATTTATTATTGTTCCTTCTATTGTTTCTTTTACATTTATATTTTTCATTGATTCTTCTATCATTTGTTCAAAATTTAATTGTTCTGACATAATTTCACCTTCCTAAATCTTTGTTACATTGTAACATCCTCTTTCGTTTGGTTTATCTTTATAAATGGCGTTTTTCATGAATGAAAAACGCCTATTCGCAGTAAACTGACAATATTATATATTATTGTTTGATATTTGTCAACATAATTATGTTATCCATTATCTCTTTACTTACTTGCTCTAGCTCCTCTTTTGAAGGCTTTTTAGTAACTCTATCACTATAATCTAATGGCTTTCCATAATTAACATATACTTTTTTAAAAGGTTTCTCCCCTCCTACTATTCCAACTGGTTGCACTTTTGCACCTGTTTGTAGTACGAAAAATGCTACTCCTTCTTTTACACTTTCTCCTTTTTCTAGTCCATTTCTTGTTCCTTCTGGGAACATAGCTATACTTTCTTTATTTTTTAGTGCCTTTAATGTTGTTTTTAAAGCTGCTATTTCTTTATTGTCTCTTTTAACATATATAGCATCAAATACATAACCTAAAAATTTTAAGAATTTATTTTTAGTTAATTCTTCTTTTGCCATAAATCTAACATGTCTTCCTGCTGTTACTACAATTAAAGGTGGGTCCAAATAACTTCTATGGTTTCCACAATATATTACTGGGCCTTCCTTTGGAATATTTTCTTTTCCTATAACTTTTAACCTATATACAACTTTGCAATATAAATATATTGCTGTTCTAACTATTACTCTTAATATTCTTTTTATAATGTTCATTTCTATTCTCCTTAGTTTTTTGTTTTATTATTTTTATTATTTTATGCTTAATTTTATTTACGCTTGATTTACTTGAATCTACATATATTGCATCTGGAGCTTTTTTTAATGCTCCTACTTTTTTATTCATATCATTCTTGTCTCTTTCCATTATTGATTGTAAGACTTCTTCAAATGATTGATTAATTCCATTTCTTTTATTTTGTCTGCATCTTCTTTTAGCTCGCTCTATTGGTGTTGCATCCAAATATATTTTTACTTTTGCCTCTGGAAAAACTACAGTAGTAATATCTCGTCCTTCCATTATAATGTTCTTGCCTTCTTTTAACCATTCATAACCAACTTTTCTTTCTAATTTTGTTATTTTTTCTCTAACTCCTAAAATACTAGATGTTTTAGAAACTATTCCTGTTACTTCTGGAGTTCTGATTTTGCCAGTTACATCTTCTCCGTTTAAAAATACTGACTGCTTATTATTTTTATTCTTTAAATTTATATCTATTTTTTCTAATATTTCTTCTACTTTTTCCTCATCAGTAATATCTATATTATTTTGAAGTACTGCTAAAGCATGGCATCTATATAGCATTCCTGTGTCTATACTTACTAACCCTAAATCTTTAGCAACTAATTTTGTTATTGTGCCTTTTCCTGAACCTGCTGGTCCATCTATTGCAACTATATATGACATTTTTCCACCATCCACTAATTATTTTCTTCTTTACTAATATGTATATCTTTTATTATTATTTTAATTGTTTGTACTCGCATTGTTGTTAATTTTTCAATTTCTTTTATTATTTTGTTTTTAAAATTATCTACAATATTTCTAACATTTCCACCATATTCAACACTAAGTTCTATATATACATATGGACCTTCTGGTTGATTATCTATCCTTGTTCTTATTATATTGTATATATTTGGATCTTTTTTTGCTATATATTCTATAATTTGTCTAAATACTGTATCTGATATAGTAAAATTTCCTAAATAACTAAAAGTAGGTCTTATTATTGATTTTTCTGATATATATGGTTTATCATTTCTACCTTTAAATTTAAATATTTGAAGTGGATCTAATATAAATCCCGAAAAATCTTTTTTAATTTCGAATGTTGGTACTGGTATAACATGTTTTCCCTCTGTTACCCTACTTCTTCTAGCTTCTTGAATTTCCTCTGGTGTTGCAATTTCATCTATGTATATAATTTTTTCTATTGGCGGTAAACCTATATTTGCAGCTATTTTATTTACCATACCATCAGATGTTCCTAATATTAGAATTGACTCAGGCTTATATTTTTCTATTGCTTTTCTTATTTCATTTTTTTGTTCTTGTTTTAAAAATAGTGCCTTTTTTACAGTTTCTATTTTGGTTGGTGCTTTTTTAGCAGATTCACCTGCGATTATCTCATTATCATTTATAAAAAGCCCATCATCTATTATATAATGAATATTATTTTCATTCGCAACCATTTGTGCTCTATAGCTTTTTCCGGTTCCAGATGGTCCTACAAAAGCATACACTTTAATATTGTTCATAGTTACTCCTCTTATTTTTCTTCTTATTAATATTTATACTTAATTCTTGTATATTATACCTCATTATTTTTCTGTTTTCAATTATATTATACAATTAGTGCAAATTTGATTCTTTATGTAAATTATGCTATAATTAAATTTACAAAAGCGCTTCACACAATCTCTACACTAAGAGATTTGCTTTATAAAAAACTTCTTGGGAAATGGAGAAATATGGATTATACCAGATTTATGGAAGGTGCAGATGTTTTTGCATTTTTGCTCCCATTAATAACGCTAGGCTTTTTATCAAGATTTGGGCAAAACATTGCAAATAACATTAACCAAAAAAATTACAAAAAGATTTTCGTACAGTTTTTAGTTTGCCTGTTTTTGACAAGCTCAAGTATATTATTTGCGCAGGAATCTAATTCACAAATAGGTGAATACCTGGCATGTGTATGCTTTGGAGGAACTGGGATGTTATTTTTTTCTATAATTCCAGTAATAAAACAAAGAATACAGATACATTTCAAAAAATTTGTAACTCGTTAACCCGCACAAGTAAGTAACCAATTAACCCAGCAACAAACAAGAAGTTTTTTAGCCGGACCATGGTCTGGCTTTTTTCTTTACATTGCTCTTTGCATATCTTTTAATAATAAAGATATATATTTATTCATTTTTGCTTATTTATGTAAATTGTGATATAATTAAGTTTACAAAAGCGGTTTATCCAATCTCTACACTAAGGGATTTGCTTTTTAAAAAAGTGCTTGAGAAATGGAGTAATATGAATATAATTTTATTTCCAATAGTAACATTCTTATTAAATGTCATACTATGCATATCATTATTAAAAAATCTAAAAGAAGGACAAAATAATAAAGCAATGTTAAAAGATTTAATTTGTTTTGTCTTACTCTTTGCTAATTTTGCAATAGCATTAAAAACTAGTTCTGAACTAGTTATGTCTTATTGCTATATCCTAACGGGAATGAAAATCGCAATGTTTTGCATTATTTTTCCCATTTTTTTTAAGGAAAAGGTAACTCGTTAACCACCTCAACAAACAAGCACTTTTTTAGTCAGACTATGGTCTGACTTTTTTTTTTACTATATCAGATAATAGTTACATATATTTTACCAATAATTATACTTTTTGCTTTTTTATGTACATCATGCTATAATTAAATTCACGGAAGCAGTTAATATAATTTCTAGAAATAAGAAATTTTGCTTTTAAAAAACTTCTTGGGAAATGGAGTATATGTGATTACATTAGAAAATTTATCAATTATACTATCACTATTCACAATAGTGGTAATTGATGTATTTTGTATGACACTTTTTAATAACTTAAAAAATGGACATCGAAACATAGCTTTTTTAAAGTTCTTTTTTTGTTTCATTTTAGTAATTGTAAGTTTTATATTAGCTTATAAGACACAAAACCAAATGGGCTTATACTTGGCATTTATAAGTATAGGTGGAGAAGGTGCAATGCTTTCTGTTGTTACAACAACTATCAAAAAAAAATCATAAGTAACCAATTAACCCAGCAACCAACAAGAAGTTTTTTAGCCGGACCATGGTCTGGCTTTTTTCTTTTATATGAATATTTGTTACAACGAAACAGACACTATCACTTTAACAGTAATAATGTCTGTTTCGTTGTTCTCCTAAAATGTCATAACCATTTTTCTGGAAGTACCTCTTTTAACATTTTAAGAGTTTCAAAATATTCTTTTACAAAAATTCCACTGGAATCAGCTTCCAGCAGGGAAATAATCGCATCATACAGCTGATAATGATTGAAATCTCTCTCGACATGCAATAGTTTTATTGCACAATCAAGAACAAAAAACTCTCGTTCAATCTTCACATTTCTATGGGAAGAAACACTTATCCCTTCGTTAAATGGTGAAAAAGAAACATATACTCCATATTTATGCTTTATAATTTTTTCTGTGCTAAGCATAAGCTCTCGTATATATTCGTTATACGGAACAGTTATATAATAGTTGTACTCTTTATACTCTTCATTATATGAAACTTTCCCACATAACATATGATTAGTTCCAAATTCATTAAACTTTATTCTTTCTTTGCTCTTATTCGGAATACTAATATTTCTCCCAATCCTATTGTTGTCAAAGTATTTCTCGGATAAAATGTTTTCGGGTGAATATATACATGCTCTCTGCATAATAGCATGAAGTAAAACAATTTTGTCTATTTGAGGGTCCAAACATCTTAATTGTATATCATATTTTCTAATGATATCAATGTTCTCCCTTGAAAAGACATTATCCTCGGAAAGATTTTTTAGGATAACTCCATCACTTACAATCAAAACATTGAAATTTCTAAAATACCAGCTCGTAAACTGTCTTAACACCTCTTTTTCTATATTTTTTATAACATTTTCATTCCATTTGAATAAAATGCTATAGGTTCCATCTTTGTTTAAAAGAAGTGACTTCGTTCCACTGGTCATTTCAACAGGTTTCATTTTTTCAGAAATATATCCCATTTTCTTTGCATAGTTGATAATTTCTTTTCTCATATGGATTAAGGTAGTAGGAGCTAAAATTCCACATACAATTGCTCCATTATAACTCCTAATATCCAAAAAAACTGTTTTCATGTAAATTTTTCCATCTTCTCCTCTAACAACATTCTTAGTTAAGCCCCGCTCAAATAATATTTCCACCTCGTCAGGCGTTAATTTTACAGTTTTATTTTCACCCCATCCTTCCCATGTTAATGTTACATCTTGATTTTTCCACGGACCCATCCGATCCGTAATTATTTTTCGAGTATCATTAAATTCATAAACTGTATGCGATTTTATGATCTCTTCAACATAACTGCTCATAATACTATTATCTCCTTTCTACTTTGCTTTTAAAGCTACATTTACATAATATCATTTTTCCTGTAAAAAATCAAATTTATACGATAAATATGTTGCTATAGTTTTTCCTAATCATAACCACCAGTGTTTTTTTCATGCTAAAGCTCAAAAAAAATAGGAACATTTTTTAACGCTCCCATTTTTTGGTATCTAACACCATTATTTTTCATATCCTGGTTTTCCAAGTAATGTAAACATATTCTTTTTATATGCTTCTACACCTGGTTGATTAAATGGATTTACTCCTAATAGTTTTCCAGACATTGCACATGCAAGTTCGAAGAAATATATTAGTTGTCCTAAATTCTCTTCATCTAATTTTTCCATTGTTATTAAGATATTTGGAACATCTCCATCAACATGTGCTGCAATTGTTGCTTCCATAGCTTTTTTGTTTACATAGTCTAATGTTTTTCCTACAAGATAATTTAATCCATCTAAATTATCTTCATCTGTCTCTATTTTTATATCTGTTTTTGATTTTTCTACATTTAATACTGTTTCGAATAAATTACGTCTTCCTTGTTGAATATATTGTCCCATAGAATGTAAGTCTGTTGTAAATTCTACTCCTGCTGGGAAAATTCCTTTTAAATCTTTTCCTTCACTTTCACCATATAATTGTTTCCACCATTCTATGAAATAGTGTAATTTTGGTTCATAATCTACTAACAATTCAATATCTTTTTTGTTTTCGTATAAAATATTTCTTGCAACTGCATATTTATAACAATCATTATATTTTAAATTTTCTTCTGCATATTTGTTTTGTGCAGATAATGCTCCTTGCATTAATTTATCTATATCAATTCCTGCTACTGCTATAGGAAGTAATCCTACAGCTGTTAAAACAGAATATCTTCCACCAACATTGTCTGGAATAACAAATTCTTCGTAGCCTTCTTTATCTGCAAGTTGTTTTAAAGCTCCTTTTTTCTTGTCTGTTGTAACATAAATTCTGCTTCTTGCTTCATCTATTCCATATTTATTCTCTAAAAATTCTCTGAATATTCTAAATGCAATTGCTGGTTCTGTTGTTGTTCCAGATTTAGATATAACATTTATAGATAAGTCTCTATCTCCTATAAATTCTATAATATCATTTATATAATCAGGATTTAAATTATTTCCTGCAAATATTACTTTTGGATATTTTGATTTTTCATCTGGTACAGCATTTGCAAAGTTGCTATTCATAGCTTCTATTACTGCTCTTGCACCTAAATATGATCCTCCAATTCCTATTACTAGAAATACATCAGAATCCCTTTGTACTTTTTTAGCTGCTTTTTCTATTCTTTTGAATTCTTTTTTATCATAATCAGTTGGAAGTTTAAGCCATCCTAAAAATTCTTTTTCATCATCTGCTTTTTTATATAATTCATTATGTATATCTGTTACTTTTTTTGAATATTTTAATAATTCTTCCTCATCTAATTTTGTATTAGTAAAGTCTATTTTTAAATCTTTCATATGGCAATACCTCTTTTCCTTTTTTATGAATTTATTCTATATCATATTAGTATTTTATGCAAGGATTTTAGCATTGTTATTTTATGAATATCGTCACTTATTTGAAAACTAGTATGATGAATGCTTACATTTTAATAGTCAAATTCGCAAAAGCATAAAATAATAGTTTTTATTATAAACATTGAATGCCAAAACAATATATAGAAAAGTAAAAATAACCCCCAAAATTGAAAAACTTCTGTTTAACAGTTTGAAGGTTATTTTAATATTATACCGGGATTTTAAGAACGTCCCCAAATCCCTCTGGGAAACGTCGCAAATTCCTGTGGGGAACATTCCCCAAATCCTTGTTAATTCTATCTTGTTACCCATTGAATTAAATCTAAGTTAGCAGTATCTAGCATCATATCTGTTTGTGGCATAACTCTGAATGTATAACCATAGTTACCACCTGTTTTTAATTCTATCTTAGCAGAATATTTATATGTTCTGTTTTCGTCATCTTGTTCTATTAAGTTCATTGGAACAGTTTGAATTTGTTCCATTATTCCATTTTCTAATATTTTACCATAGTATACTTCTGCTCTAATTGAATTACAGTCTATATTTTCTGGTAAATTTACTATACAATGCACTTCTATTTGGTTGCCTGCATCTATCGTTATATTATCTAAGTTATTATTTTGAGTAATCTTTATGTCTTTCCAACTTGCATACATGTTCTTTTTCCAGTTGGTAAAATCAATTACTTCATCTAAGTTTTGATAATGATTTTTAGATAAATTAGCAAGTTCCATGTAGTAATCTCTTGTATAATCGATTACCATTCTTGAAGTTGAATATTTTCCTCCTGTTGAAATTATTGAATTTTTAAACATTTCCATCCATTTGTCAGATACTCCATCTTCTTTTTTATTTTCATAATATAATGGAATAATTTTATTTTCCAAAGTATTATATAAGCTTTCGCTATCAGCAATATCTTGTTCTTCATAAGATTGATATTCTGTATTGTCTCCTATTGTCCAACCATTTTTTTGGTTATATCCTTCTGCCCACCAACCATCTAGTACACTAAAGTTAATTACACCATTTACAGATGCTTTTTGACCACTTGTACCAGAAGCTTCCATTGGTCTTCTTGGATTATTAAGCCATACGTCAACACCACTTATTAGATATCTTGACATTGCTATATTGTAATTTTCTAATAAGAATATCTTTCCTTTAAATTGAGGTTTCATAGAAACTTCATGAATATATTTTATTAAATCTTGACCTTCTTTATCTGCTGGATGTGCTTTACCAGCAAAAATTAATTGAACTGGTCTTTCTGGATTATTTAATAATTGTGTTAATCTTTCTAAATCTCTAAATATTAATGTTGCTCTTTTATATGTTGCAAATCTTCTTGCAAAACCAATTGTTAAAGCATTTGGATTTAATTTAGAAACTATTTCATTTATTTCTTCATAATTATATCCACTAGATTTTAATCTAGTTGTTATATTACTTTTTACTAAAGCACATAGTTTTTTCTTTCTATCTGTATGTGTATCCCATAATTCTTTATTAGGAATATTTTTAATATCATTCCATGTTTCGTCATCTTGAATATTATCTTGCCAATAAGGTTTTAAATATTGGTTAAATAATTTTTTCATTGATGGCGCAAGCCATGAACATGTGTGAATTCCATTTGTTACATATTCTATTGGTGATTCATCTGGTGCAATGTTTGGCCATACATCAGAGAATAATCTTCTTGATACTGCCCCATGTAACTTACTTACACCATTCTTTTTACCAGCTATTCTTAATGCAAGCATTCCCATATTAAATCCTTGCTCTAAACCTTGACTATTTTTCATACCTAATCTTAAGAAATCCTCACGAGAAATTCCAAGTTTTGGCCAGAAATTAGAAAAATATTTATCCATTAATTCTATTGGGAATATATCATTTCCAGCTGGAACTGGTGTATGTGTTGTAAATACTGTCTTTGCTGAACACATTGATTTTGCAACTTCGAATGATACTTGTTTTTCCTCCATTACATCTTTTATTACTTCTAATGTTAAGAATGCAGAATGACCTTCATTCATATGGTATACACTTGGGTTTAACCCTAAACGCTTTAATAACTTTATACCAGCCATTCCTAAGACAATTTCTTGTCTTATTCTCATTTCTTGATCTCCACCATATAGTCTTAATGTAACAACTCTATCTTCTGCTATGTTTTTATCTATATCTGAGTCCATTAAATATAAAGAAATTCTACCTACAACAATTTTCCATATCTTTAAATATAGCTTTCTGTCTGGGAAATCTACATCTATTATTAAATCTTCACCATTTTCATCTTTTACTGGTAAGATTGGTAAATTATCTAAATCTATATTCGTATACTCAGTTTTTTGAGTTCCATATCCATCTATTTTTTGGTTAAAGTAACCATTTTTATATAATAAACCTACAGCAATAAAAGGTAAACCTAAATCGCTTGCAGATTTTAAATGGTCTCCAGAAAGTATTCCCAATCCACCTGAATATATTGGTATTATCTCATCTATACCATATTCAGCTGAAAAATATGCAATTAAATCGTTTGCATTATTAGGATAATTTTTAGAAAACCATGTCTCTTTTGTTTGCATATATGAATTAAAATGATTTACAACTTCATCATATTTAGCTAAGAATTCCTCGTCCTTTGCTATGTCTTCTAATTTATCTTGAGAAACTAGTTTTAAAAATTTAACTGGATTTTTTCCAACTGTTTCCCATAAGTCAGAATCAATTTCTTTAAATAATCTTAAAAATTCTGAATTCCAAGACCACCATAAATTGTTTGCAATATCTAATAATTCTCCTACTCTTTTTGGTAATTGTGGATTTACCGTAATTTTATTAAATATATACATTAATATTTCCTCCTTAGTTTCTTCATGTTTTATCTGTCGTACTTAACTTATTATATTATCTATTATAGTTCTATTTTTGTCAAATAATTTTTAGTATTTCTTTATAATATTTTTGTCTTTTTTCTATTGAATTTATTTCCATTTTGATATAGTATATATATTAATTATGGTTTGACACAAAGGAGGAAATTAAATGCCAAGAAAAGCAAAAGAAGAAAAAAATGATATAGAAGTAAAACAAGCAAGTAAAGTAGCTCCTAAAACAACAAAAACAACTACCAAAAAAGCATCTGCAAAAACAACAGCTACAAAAAAGACAGCTACAAAATCAACCAAAAATTCTACAATTATAAAAAAAGTAGTAGATTCTATTGCTCCAAAAAAGAAGAAAACTCCAGCAAAGAAAACTGCTACAAAAACAACTAAAAAAGCTGTAAAAACATTAACTAAAGAATCTATAAAAAGTACAGAAAAAGAAGAGACAGTAAAAAAGCCAACTACTATAAGTGGTGAAGAATTCTCTATTGCAGAATATTACGATTTACCATACAGGTATAATCAAACAATAGTTAAATTACTTTATCAAACACCTACAACTTTATTTATCTATTGGGATATATCTGATGAAGACAGAGAAAAATATAAAGAAACTTATGGAGAAGACTTTTTCGAAAAAACAAAACCTGTACTTATAGTTCATAATGAAACAAAAGGTTACAGTTTCGAAGTAGAAATAAATGATTTTGCTAATTGTTGGTATTTAAATGTTAATGATAGTAAATGTAAATATAAAATAGAATTAGGAAGAAAGCCTTTCGAAGTTATGTATAATGGCGAAGTTACAGAAGTTAAAACAACTCCAAAGATAACTCAAAATTATATTCCTATAACATCATCTAACGAAGTAGAATCTCCTAATGATCATATTCTTTTCGAGAAGAAACAAGAAATGGTTTATTTTAAGAATGTAAAAGACAATACAGTAACTGCTAAAAATATAGCTAGTCTTAATTTTGTTAAAAGTATTGGAAAAGTATATAAAGTTAATGATTTCTATAAGAAGTTTTATAAAGATGAAGATTTGGACTCTTTTGATAAAATACAGAATCCATCATCAAATAGTTTAAGTTCTTCAAGATTTAAATAGAATTTTTTAATATCACCTTTAAGAAAAATTCTTATAGGTGATATTAATGTTTATACGAAAATAATAATTTAAAGGAGTATTAAAATGAGCAAAAACGTAAAAGGATATGTAAGTTTTGTACTACATGCACACTTACCTTTTATACATCATCCCGAAAGTGATGACTATTTAGAGGAACAATGGTTATTCGAAGCAATGTCAGAAACTTATATTCCTCTTCTTAGAAATTTTAAAAAATTAGTAGATGAAAAAGTTGAATTTAGAATAACAATGTCTATGACACCACCTTTACTTTGGATGTTAGACAATAAATTACTTCAAAAAAAATATATTCATTATTTAAAAGAACATATTGAACTTTGTGAAAAAGAAGTAAAAAGAACAGCTTATGATTCTAGATTAAATGAACTATCTAAATATTATTTAAATAGATATTCTGATGACCTATATTTGTTTGAGAAAGTATTTAATTGTAATTTAATCCAAGCATTTAAACATTTCCAAGATATTGGTGTATTAGAAATAATAACTTGTGGTGCAACACATGGGTTCTTCCCTATCTTATATGTTAATGAAAAAACAGTAAAAGCTCAAATTGCTGTTGGTGTCCAAACATATAAGAAGTATTTTGGAAAACAACCAAGAGGAATTTGGCTTCCAGAATGTGGTTACGTTCCAGAAGCAGATAAATATTTAAAAGAATTTGATATAGAATATGCCATTGTCGAATCTCATGGAATTTTATATGCAGACCCTACACCAATATATGGTACATATGCCCCAATAGTATCACCTGGTGGTTTAATTGCATTTGGACGTGATATGGAATCTTCAAGACAAGTTTGGAGTTCTATAAATGGATATCCTGGCGATTATAATTACAGAGAGTTCTACAGAGATATTGGTTACGAAGCTGACTATGACTATATAAAACCATATATCGCTCATGACGGAGTACGAGTTAATACAGGTATTAAATATTATAGAATTACTGGAAAAACAGACCAAAAAGATTATTATAATTTACAATGGGCTCAAGACTCTATTTATAAACAAACTGGTCATTTCTTTGACAGCAGAGTAAAACAAATAAATGATATTGCACCATATATGGATCACCCACCTATTATCTTGTGCCCATATGATGCAGAACTATATGGTCATTGGTGGTATGAAGGTCCAGATTGGTTATATATCTTATTCAAAAAAATCTATTATGATGATTGCAATTTTAAACTTATTACACCTAGTGAATATATCGACAAATATCCAAATATTCAAGTAGCATCTCCTTGTAGATCTAGTTGGGGTGCAAATGGATATAATTATGTATGGCTAAATCCGTTAAATGATTATGTACATAGACATCTTCATAAAGCTGGAGATAGAATGGTTGAACTTGCTCACCTATTTCCTAATGAACAAGATGAACTAAAAAGATTTGCTTTAAATCAATGTGCAAGAGAATTATTACTTGCTCAAAGTAGCGATTGGTTATTTATTATTACAAATCAGACAATGGTCGATTATGCTAAAAAGAGAATTAAAGATCACATTGGTAGATTTACTAAACTATACTTACAACTAAAAAATGATAAAATCGATAAAGACTATTTAGAAGAAATTTATAGAAAAGATAAAATCTTTGATGAAATTGATTATATGATTTATTACTAATATACAAGTTGCAAAACAATTCTTCTTTCATATTATATGTATAATGATACTTTATTTAGTAGATAATATTACATATATGTGAAAGGAGATTTTTTTATGAAATCATTTTGTATTAAGACAAATAACAAAAAGATATTAGCTTATCTACTAAATAATTTCAATTTTCCTAACACATATATTTCCATTAGAAAATTTAAAATATATGAAAATGTAATTATCCATTACACTGGTGAAAATAGTTCTGCCTTTTACAATGAACTTTCAAATAATTTAGTTTCAATAATATTAAATTTTTATGAAGAAAAATTGTTAAAATCAATTATAAAATCTAATTATTTTTATTTTTCCGAATGTGAACAAGAAAATGTGCTAGATAAGTGTTTAAATTACCTTTCAGATAAATCTACAGTTGAATATCAAGTAAGAATTGAACATATTTATATAGCAGCACTTAAATATATTACAAACAATAAATCTATGATTCTAAGTGGCTTTATTCATTTTAGACTTTCAAATTATATGAAAATATTAGACTATGTTGTAGATACTTTTGTAAATGAATTAGTAGTAGATCGCGAATATAAGGAGTTTATTAATTTATTAAAATCATATGTAAATTCTAAACCTTCTAATATAAATACTGTACATTTTATATATAAAAATACTTCTTCTATACTACTTGACAGTAAACACAAAAAAATACCATTTACAGAAGACTTAGCTAACTTAAATTATATTTCTGATGTTTCCTTTTCAGAAAATGATATAGTACTTAATACCCTACTTACTCTTTTACCCCAAAAGATAATAATTCATTTAGAAAAAGAACCTGATGAATTTATAAAAACTTTAATATGTATTTTCGAAAATAGAATAGAACTTATATCGGGATCTAGGGACGTTCCTAAAAATCCCTATTTGCAATAGGGATTTTATAGCAAATTGGCTAAATTGCCAATTTTTTCTTGTCCATAAAACAAAAATAGGGAAAAAAGAACGTCCCCATTTCTCTAATCACTATAAGCTCATATTAATACCTCTTGCAACTACATCTTTTATATTTTCTACTAATGAGTCTATTTCTTTTGGTGTAACTATAAAATTAAAATCTTTTGGTATTAATGCTTCTTTTATTTCTAAATAATTATCCTCTTCTTTTAATTTATTTAAGTATTCATTAGATTCTGCTTTTTCTTGTAATTTTTCTATAAAAACATCTAAACAATCATTTACTACAACGGCTGTTTCTACAACTGTTGGTATCCCTATTGCAATTACTGGGACTCCTAAAGTTTTTATAGTTAATTCCTTTCTAGCATTATCTACACCAGCTCCTGGAACAATTCCTGTATCTGCTAATTGAATTGTACTACTTATTCTTTCCATACTTCTAGAAGCCAAACTGTCTATAACTATAACTAGTTTAGGCTTTACATTGTCTACTATTCCTTTTAGAATTTCTGCTGTTTCTATTCCTGTCGTTCCTAAAACACCTGGTGAAATTGCACTTACTGGTCTTGTGTTTTTGTCTAAATATTGTGGTACATATTTTAATAGATGTCTTGTAATATCTATTTCATTTATTACCTTTGGGCCTAATGCATCTGGCGTAACATATATATTTCCTAAACCTACAACTAATATTTCTTGTTCTTTACTTACATATTCATCAATCATCTTCTTTAATTCTTCACATAATATCTCACTTGCCTTTTGGATTTCTTCTTCTCCCATATATTTCATATTTTTCATATCTATTGTTACATAATTTCCTTTTACTTTTCCTAGAGCTCTTTCTCCTTGTTCATTCATTATCTTAACTCGTGTAACTTTTATATTGTTATTTATTTGTTCTTCATTTGCTTCTATTCCATCAATCTCATTTTCTATATTGTTTGCTTTTTTATACAAATCTTTTCTTTCATCAGCAAGGTCTGTTCTAAAATCTAACATAAAAAAATAACCTTCCTTTCCTAAAATTACCGTTGCATTAAACAACATCTATTTATATTTTAAGAAAAAAAGATTATTTTATACTATTTCATTTAACTTCTTTTAAAGAAATTTTTTAATTTATTCCATATTCTTTCTATAAAGCTTTCTTCTTGGTACAATACTAAACTTGTATCAGCAGAATTAGGTACCAAATTGTTCTCTTCATCTAATACTACATAAGATTCTTTCTCATTTTTCCAATATATGTTTAAGATTTCTTCCCTTTCATCTGGCTCACACCAATAGTCTAAATTTAATACAGATAATAATATTAAAGTTTTCCTATGTAGTTTTTGATCTTCTAAAGGAAGATTTGGGTTAATATTAACTTTATAATTCTTATCTCTTTTAGTTTTAAAAATATTTAATACATCTTTTGGTATTTTATTTAGATATGCCATTGGTATATATTTTAATATTTCATATACTTCTGAATATGCTTGTGCTAATTCGTTTTCCATAACTCTCTCCTATTTTTTACTAATATTTAATTCATCTTTAATAGTTTGGTAAGCTATTAATTCTTCATTTCTTTCTATCTTACTACCATTTTTTAAAGAAGTCTGTAATCTATTAAAAAATATGTCTGGAGTTAGACTTCCCCCATTTGCCATTTCTAATTTTATCTTTAAGTATGATAATGAATCTTTTAGTTCATCTTCTGTTTTTTTATCTTCTATATCTATATTATCACTTATATCACAAATCTTTTGAAGTAATTCATTATTTCTTTCTATTTTCACATTTCTTTCTAAATCATTTATTAAATACTGAATAATCTCCAAAGTTTGTTTTGCAATATCATTATTTAATTTTTTATATTTGCAAATAACTAAAACATTTTCTATGATATTATCTGCAGACATTCTTTTTTCCATATCTGTTAGTCCATTTAACTCTGTAGCTAAAAATTCTTCTAAGTTATCTTTTATTCTATCTGTATCTTGCATAATATTTATAAAGTCATCTAGCTCATCTGCATTTATCTTATTTATTCTTTCAAAGTTAAAACGTTTTTTTATTAAATCTAACTGGCTATATTCTTTTTCTAAAATATTCTCAGCCGGTATTTTTTCTTGCAATATATACATTGGTAAAATTGTATTTTTCCTATAATATATACTTTCTCTGTTTATATCTTGTAACGCAAATTTGTTTTTTTCGTAAAATTCATTTAAATTAAACTCATCATTTTTTTGAGCTCCATTGAATATATTTTTTAAATATTTTTCTTTATCTCCTAATAAAAATTCTAGCAACATTTTTTTGTCAATTTTTAACTTTTCTAGTACATACATTCTGCTTCTAATTATACTATTTGCTTCTGTATATGTACTTTCTAAACTATAATTTTTATCTATATGGAATCCAAAGTTTTCGAATGGATGATTTTTTATATAATTATTTACAACTAAATCAACAAAAATATCTGCATTTCCTTCTTCTAGTATTTCATCTTTTTCTTCATTTTTATTCATATTTGAAAAGCAATGTGCATATCCATGTAAAACATAACCTAATAATTTATTTTGATTACGTCTTCTTTTTTCTGCTATTGTTATTGTTTTAGCCTCATCATCAACTTCCATGTTATAATTTTCTGGTAATTTATTAAAAATAATATTTGTTCTATTAAAAGTAATTTCTATTGCTTCTAATTTATCTGCTGGAGTACTTGTATATACATCTTTTATAAATTCTTTAATCATTCTTTGGGCTAAATAGACGATCTTAAATAAGTCTGGAGACACTTTATGTTCTAGACTACTTATTATTTTATCCCTAGATTCTTTTTCTGTAAAATTCTTTAAAAATTCTAATTTATCTTCATTATCTTTCTGGTTTGCTAAATATGATACCTTATTATTTTCGCCATCTATAGCATCTATTGCTCTTTTTAAATTATTTTTTTCCTCGTTATTTTCTTCTAATTTAGTATCTAACATAATAATCTTCTCCTATGTTTAGTCTATTTGTTTACCATTAAACTCTTCTTTGTTATATTCTATTCCTTGTTCTCTTAATTTTTCTTCTAATCTTTTGTTAAAAACATGTATATATCCAACTGCTGTTTCGTTAAACTTATCTTTAAGCTCATCTTTTACTTCTTTTTTTAAATTTTCTATTAATTCATCATTTGGCCCCATTTATCATCCCTCTTTTACTTTGAGCAATTATTACATAAAATTGTTTCTAATCCTATATTTAAATCAATTTTACCAACCTTATAATTATAGTCTAAATCTATTAGTTCTTTTATGATATTAGAAATCTCTAAATCTGTAAAGCTTTTTGCTTGCATTTTATATTTATTTACTAAAAACATTTGATTAGGTTTTAAATTTAAAGCCTTTGCTATATCTAGTTTATATCTTTCTGCTATTTTTGTAAAATACAATTTTTTAAAATGGTTATATAATGTTATTAATATTTTTTGAATTGGTTCTTTATTATAAAGCAAATTATTTAGTTCTTCCAATGCTAGTTTTATTTGTTTCTTTCCTAAATAATCAGTTAAGTTAAATATAATGGCTTGTGTTTGTTTAGTACACAATAAATCTATATCTGCTTTATTTATCGTTCCACCTTCACCAGCATATTCTATTAATTTTCTTATCTCATTAATTAAGTCTTGCATATTTTGTCCACATTGTTCTATTAAATATTGCAATGTATTTTCTGCTACATTAACTTTATATGCATTAGCAATAGCCTTTAATCTTCTTATAATTTGGTTTGGTTTTTGATATGTAAATTCACATACCTCACCATTTTTTTCTAATACCTTATATAGTTTTTGTTTTTCTACATTTTCTTCTACAAATACTAAAATTACACTTTCATTAATTTCATCAATATTATTTTCTATGTATTCTGCAACACTAGTTTTAATTTTAGCAAGCTCTGGATTCTTTCTTTTTCCTTCTTTTTTTAAGATTTCCGAATTTCGTACAAGAATTAATTTTTTTGGATAGCCAAAAGCTGGAGTTTGTATATCTGCTATTAGTTCTGAAATATTCGTTTCATCTATACTAATATAATTAATTCCATTTATACATTCTCCAAAATTTTTTCTTATTTTCTTTACTATTGACTCTAGTAAAAATTTTTCTTCGCCATATAAAACATATATACTTTTTAAAATCCCTTGTCCGAAGTTCTTTTTCTAATTCTTCTATTAACATATTCATCTTCCTTTTCGGGATTTAAGGAACGTCCCCAAAATCCCTATTCCTATTACTATTCCTATTATAATTTAAATTGAGATGAAAACTTAGATGAATGTGCATGGCAAATTGCTATCGCCATACTATCTGTTATATCATCCAATTTTGGTAATTTTTCTGCATTTAATATCATTTTTACCATTCTTTGTACTTGCATTTTATCTGCTCTACCATATCCTGTTACTGCTTGCTTTATTTGTAATGGTGTATATTCGAATATATCTAATTTATTTATTCTCGCTGTTATTAATATTACTCCTCTTGCCTGAGCAACATTAATAGCTGTTTTTGCATTATTATTAAAAAATAGTTCTTCTATAGACATCGCATCTGGTTTATATGTATTTATTATATTATTTAAATCTGTGTAAATCTTCTCCAACCTTAATGGAAAAGATTCACCAGCTTCTGTTAAAATTGCACCAGACGTTTCTAATTTAAATTTATTTCCTATATAATCTATTATGCTATACCCGTGTTATTGCAAACCCAGGGTCAATTCCTAATATTCTCATTTTACTTCCTCTTCTTCTGTTTTTGAATCTAATAGTATTCTAAATATTTCTGCAACACTCCAAGCTTGTGAAAAAGCACCTTTAGGTAAATATGGAGGTTTAGAATCATATAATTCTGAAATACTTAATATGCAACCTTCTTTATACATCATTGTTTTTGTAGTTGCTTTTAGATTTTTTATAAATTGATCATATTGTTTTTGTAGTTCTGTTTTAACTTTACCTTCTTTTGTATTATTTATTACATTTTTGTATGCATCATTATATAGTCCAAATAGCCATGGCCAAGTTATTCCTTGGTGGTAACTTATATCTCTTCTGTATGAATCTCCTTCATATGTAGCAATATATTGCTTGTCTTTTCTATTTAAAGTACGTAACCCATGTCTTGTATATAATTCATTAGTTACAGTTTTTAATATTTCTCTAGCATTTTTTCCTGCTGGATTTAAAACTTGGTAACTAAGTGACAAACTAAATAATTGATTTGGTCTTATTCTGTCATCGCCTAATACATCATATAATGATTTCTTATCTGCATTATAAAATTTTCTATTAAATGATTTTTGAGCTTTGTCTGCTAATTCTGCATATATTTCTGCAACTTTTTTAGTTTCGAATTTTTTTGCTAGTTCTTCCATTATTTTTAAAGCATTATACCATAAACTATTTATTTCTACTGCTTTTCCATTTCTAGGAGTTACTGCAAAATCTCCTATTTTAACATCCATCCATGTATTTTGAGTATTTATAGTACCAGAATGAATTAATCCATCTCTTTCCATATAAATATTATTATCATCAACATCTATTCCTGTAATATATGCCTCTATTATCTTCTTTAAACAAATGTAAAAATTGTCCTTTATAAATTTATAGTCATTTGTATAATTAATATATTTCTTTATATCTTCAAAAAGCAATAATGAAGCATCTGCGCTATTATATAAAGGTCTATTATCATATCCTGAATATCCATTTGGTACAAGACCATATTTTATATCTCTAATAAATGTTAATAAAACTTCTTTTGCTATATCAAATCTTTTTGTTTTAAGTAGTAATCCTTCAAATGCTATTAAGCTATCTCTTCCCCAGTCTAAAAACCATGGATAACCTGCGATTATAGTATGAAGCCCAAATGATGGCCTATAGGCAATAAAGCTATCAGCAGTAATTATAAAATCTTCTATTAATTCTTTATCCTCTGTATTTTCATTTATTAAGCCTGTGTCTTCTACTATTTTCTTTAACCTATCTTCTTCTTGTTTAATAATATCCTCTGCTTTTATTTCATCTATGTTTTCTTCTAATGAAAATACAAATGATATATTTTTCTCTTCATTTGGCTTTAATTCTATTTCATATCTTCCTGGAATTGCATGGTTTTCTATTGGGTCAAAACCTCTTTTTTCTTCTTCCATATAAAACATTCTATAAAATATATCATTATGATGTTCTATATATGTTCCCTCTGAACATTTCATGTAAAATGGTGTTTGACTTTCATTCTTTATAACTATTCTTACCTTTGTTCCATTTATATTTTCCCTTAAATTAAACTCTGTATCTTTATTAACTTGATGAAAATCTCTATAATTTATTATTGGAGCTAATGTTAACTTTGAATTATAATTTCCATTTTTAATATTATATAATACAACAACAGTATTCCTACCATATTGCATACTTATAGTCTTTTGAATAGAAATATCGTCTATTTTATATGTATATGTTGGTACATATTTTTTCTCGAATGATTCTATTCTTTTATACCCATCAGAAATATAATTATCGCAAATATTAGTATATAAAGGATATTTGCATCCATTAAATTCTATTGATTCATCTACCTTAGATAATACCAAAAATCTTCTTGCTGGAGGTGTTAGTGCTGCAACTAGCAGTCCATGATATTTTCTTGTATTGGCACCTGTAACTGTAGATGCTGCAAATCCTCCTATTCCATTAGATATTACCCATTCTCTTTGAATTAAATCTTTAAAATCTCCTTTATTTACCATTATTTTCATTTGTAAGCCTCCAATTATTATTTTTTCTTATTTTGTTCAACTTTTTCTATAAATTTTTCTATAAATTCCTCTTCCTTATCTTTATTTTCATTTTGTAAAATCTCTCTATTTTTTAGTTTAACTTCCTCTGTATTACGCATAGCCTCTATACGTTTACCATACTTAGATAAGAATTTACTTTTTCTTTCTTTTTTATTTTCGTTTGTCTTTCTTTTTTTCTTAGGTTTATTTTTTATTTTATTAAATTGTTTTTCATAGTCTAATTTAGATTTTAATAGCATGTATTGAGGATCTGATTGTTTGTCTCTATATTTTAAATCGTCACAAATTAATTCTGAAATTGCTTTAGCAACTAAATCTGGATTATGTCTTATATATCCGTTTTCTATACATGCTAAATCCCTTTGTAATAAACGTACTCCTAAAGTTCTTGCCTTTGCAACGTCTTGTGCAACTAATTCTGAACCTTTTAAATTATATCTTTTAATATATTCCGGAATTATTTCTCCTGTATCATAAATACAATAATCTATAACATTTTTACCTGTATGTTCTATTATTGCTTTAATGTGATCAGATAATGTGTAATTGTCTGTTTGTCCTGGTTCTGTCATAATATTGCTTACATATATTTTTATTGCTTTGCTATCTTTCATTGCTTTATATACACCATTAACTAGCAAGTTTGGTATTACATTTGTATACAAACTTCCTGGACCAATTACAATACAGTCTGCTTCTTTTATTGCTTGTACAACCTCTGGAGTTGCCCTACAATTTGGTGGTGATATAAATACTCTATTAATTTTTGTTATTTTGTCATAAACGACTCTTTTTATTTCATCTTTTTCTTCTATTATCATTCCATTTTCTAGTTCTGCACATATTCTCATTTCATCATTTGTAATAGGTAAAACTCTTCCTATAATATTAAAAATTTCATTAGAATTTGCTATAGCTTCTGTAAAATCTTTAGATAAATCTTGCATTGTAGCAAAATACAAATCACTAAAACTAATATCTTTTAAATCTCCACTTTTATATTTATAAAACATTAATTTACTTGCTAATTCTTCATCCCTAGCTAATGCAATTACTGTATTTTTTATATCTTCTATAGGCATAGAGTTTATGTTTTCTTTCTTCATGTTACCATATGAAGATACCGTAACAACTGCTGTTATATTATCTGTATATTGTTTTAATCCTTTTACAACTGTTTCAAGCCCATTGCCAGAACCTATTACTACAATTTTTGGTCCTTCTGAATAGATTTTTTTGTTAAATATTAATGAATTTATATTTATATGTTTTCTATTATTTTTTACTCTTGAATCTGTAGATTCTATTAACATTTCCATAGTTCTTTTTTGCATAAATACAATTCCTAGAACTATACAAGTAAAACCTACAATAAATGATAAAATAATTAATAATAATTGTGCTATTTCAAGTTCTTCACTTACAATAATTGTAGATATTCCATAACATGCCAGTATTATTCCTACAAGAATAAGAAATATCCATCTTTTTATTCTTGCATTTGGTCTAAACCATTCTATAAAACCTTTCATTTTTTATTAATACATCCTTTCAAGTTCAGTTTTCTTAATCTTCTCCTATTACTTGTACTTCTAGCTCAATTTTTTTGCCAGATTTTTCATAGACTTTTTCACTAATGTATTTTACTAAATTTAATATATCTTTTGCTTTTGCATTTCCTTTATTTACAACAAAACCAGCATGTTTTGTTGATACTTCTGCATCTCCTATATTATATCCTTTTAAACCACATTCATCTATTAATTTTGCAGTAATAAAATCTGTTCCTCTTTTGAATGTACTTCCTGCTGATGGATATTCTAGTGGTTGGTGTTCTTTACGCCACTCTCCATATTCATCCATTTTCGCTTTTATTTCTTTATATATTCCTTTTTTTAGTTTTAATTTTGTACTTAAAACTATATATTGATTACTACTAAAAATACTATTTCGGTATTCGAATTTTTGTTCCTCATTAGATAATATTTTTATATTACCATTCATATCCATACATCTCGTTTCTGAAATAATATCTTTCATTTCTCCACCATGTGCACCTGCATTCATCCTAATCGCACCGCCAATAGATCCTGGAATTCCAGCTGCAAATTCGAACCCTTCTATTTCCTCTATTAATAATTTTTGTGCTACAAATCCATTTTTTACGCCTGCACCTACTGTTATTATATATTCATCACCAATTTGATCTATAGTAAAATCTTGTATATCTATTCTTAAAACAATTCCTCTTATACCACCATCTTTTACTAGTAGATTACTACCATTTCCAATGACGGTTATAGGAATTTCGTTTTTATTTGCATATTCTAATATGCTTTTTATATCTTGCTCATTTTTAGCATTTACAAATATATCAGCCTTTCCACCAACTTTAAATGAAGTATGTTTTGACATTAATTCATTTTTATATATTTTTGATTCTTCTGATATAAATTTTTCTAATTCGCTTGAAGTTTTTTCTATATTCAAGTTAATTCCTCTCCTTTAAATAGTTTATAACTTCTTCTATACTTTCCTGTGGCGTTGAAGCACCTGCCATCACACCTATTTTATTTATATTTGCAAAATTCTCATTATATAACTCTGATACTTCTTCTATCTTAATGGCATTCTTACAATTCTTTTGTGCAATTTCATATAATTTATTTGTATTAGAGCTTTTTTTGCCTCCAATTATAACCATATATTCTACATCTTTAGATATTTTCTCTGTCTCTTTTTGTCTACTTTCTGTAGCATTACAAATGCCATTATATATTTCTAGTTGTGTCTTTATATTTTCTTTTAAATATTTTTCTATTTCTAAAAATTTTTGTAAATTATATGTTGTTTGTGTTACTACTGCCAATTTTTCTTTTTTATTTAATTCAGGAAGTCTTTGTTTTAACTGTTCTAAATTTTCTATAATTTCACCATTAGTGCAAAAACTAAAAGTTCCCATAACTTCTGCATGAGATTTTTCTCCAATTACTAAAATATAATAATCTTTATTTGACAATTCTTTTGCCAAATCATGAATTTTTAGTACTTTTGGACATGTACAATCTATTAATTCTATATTATTTTTCTTTGCATATTCATAAACTTCTTTTTTTACACCATGAGCTCTTATTAGTACTCTTTCTTTTGCTTCTTTTATATTATCTATTATACTAAGTCCATTTGCTTTTAGCTTGGATAATACCTGCTTATTATGTAATAAATCTCCTAAACAATCTATATTCTCTGTATTTTTTAATTCCTCTTTAGCAGTTTCTACTGCTCGCGTAATTCCATTACAAAAACCTGCTGTTTTTCCTAATATTATTTCCATATAATATCTCCTATTTTATTTTATGCTTTCATAGTTTGCATTATATCATATAAACTCTAATTCTGTAAAATAATTTGACATAACTTTGCAATATTTTTTAGTAGGAAATTACGCTTTTGCTAATTACGACAATTTCATTTGACATAATGAAAAAAGTGGCTTCGCCACATGTACAGATTGCTTCGCAATCGCACGGTCATAAGTAAGTTAACCTTATTGCTTCAGAAAAATCTAGCGCTTTTTCCTATGCAATAAAAAAAGACGCAAAAATAATTACGCCTTTTTAAATTTTAATTCTTACAAAAAAATCTTTTTATCTTTGAAAATAATCTTTTTATAAAGCTTTCATGTTCTATTTTAATAAGTTGATTATTCTTTTTTTCTTCTATTTGCTCGTTATCCTTTCTGTCAAATATATGCTTCAATTTTTCTTCATTTAATTTTCTTTCTTCTTCATCTTTTTTTCTAAATTCTTCTTTTTCTTCCTCTGTTGCCCAATAATCTCTATATATTAAAGCCAAGATATTATTAGCTTCTTCAGATAGGTTTTGTTTATTTAAATGGAGTCCTTCTTGTACATTAAATTCGTATTCATTATTCATATTAGCTCTCAAAAAATCAATAAACTTTTTAGGAATCTTATTTACTAAATTTATATCTGTATACTTTAATATTTCATCTACTTCTTTAAAAGCATTTCTATATCTAAGTTCTACCATTATCTTCTTTATCTCCTCTTTCGTCTTTGGTATATACAAAATCCTTAATTTTATTAAATGTTGCTCTTATCTTGCTTCCCTTAGTTCTTGTTGCTATATCTTTAAATTCTTCTCTTTTAAATGTTGTTGCAAATTCTTTTTTAGCATTTTTAGAAAAAACTTTAGCATCTTTTACAGATTCCCATCTATCTAAATATATCTTTTTATCCTCGTCTGAATCCATAATCAAATTTAAAAAACTTTGTGCTTTTTCTTGCTCTGTAACATCGTGATTTAAAAACTTTTGCATTTTTTGTTCATATTTTTCTGGCTCCTCTGTCATCTTCACAGCTGTATCTATAATTGATGCATATAAAAATACATTTTGTTTTATTACGTCTGGATCAAGTGTTCCATTAGCCATCCTAAATTCTACTGTATTTTTCTTGGGATTTCCGATATTAGTTAGATTAAGTCCCGCATATCTTCTTTCGTCTAGCTTAAATTTACTAGCAACCATTCTTAATTTTCCAAATTTTTTATGTGATACCTTTAACGTTCCATTATTAATCTTTTTCAATATTTTTTTGCTAGTAGGTGCTGCCATACCATTTCTCCAAATAGCTGAAACAACATTTGATAATCCATGAAAATTTTTGTTTATAGCTTTAGGTCGTATAGGATCATTTTTATCATTACACATTTTATATATAAGTTCTTCAGCTTCTGAATATATATGAAGAAAATTTTTCATTTTTTTAGGATCACTGGCTAAACATTCTGCATCAAAATGCACATGTAATCCACATTTCTCATCTGCCTTAACTTCTTTACTTTTATCTTTTGGAAATTCTTTAATCTTACCACAAATTTCTTCTATATTTTTCCATGTGCTTTCTGTATCTGTTAAAATTGGCGAAACAAGTTCTGCTCCATTTTCTCCAACTAAACTTTCTTCCCATTTTGTTGCCATATGCCAGTTTCTATCACTTATAAACTTCGCACTTTCGCCAGCATATAACCCATTTTTCGTTTGAACATTATTAGCTTCTATTTCTATTCCAAATTTCATATAAGCTGGTAAATTTAGCCTTTCATATTGTCCTTTGTATTTCATTTTTACCTCTTCGTATATTTTTTCTAAATTATATCACTACATTTACTTGTTGCCAATATGTACTTTAGGGATTTTAGGACATTCTTCGGGATTTGGGGACGTTCCTTTTTTCCCTTTTCGGGATTTGGCCATTCTTCGGGATTTGGGGACGTTCTTAAAATCCCTCTTTCAATTCAAATCATAACTACGTGTAAGATTAATTGAATAATTTCTTTTTTACTTTGCTCCTCTACACTAAAATATAAAAAAGGCGCGGATTACTCCGCGTCTAACTTCATTGTTAACAATATGGCTTCGGTCACTCCCGAATTTCTGCAATTGTGTGATTCGCCACAATTACAAACATGAAACTCTCCTTTCTTATATAAATTTCCCAAGATTACGACCTCACCATGTAAAACCATATATATCTCGTGGTCTTTGTCATGGTGGTGTAATTCTATCTCTTTACCGGACTTTATCCGGATGCAACTTGCTTCCTTTGGAAACAAAATCGCTTTTCCAATTCCATCGGAAATCTTCTCAGTAAAATCTTTTTGTATAAGTTCGTTCAAAAGTTTCATAAATATTTTCCTCCTTTATTGAACAGGAAATTGTTATATTGTTATCTTTACTAGCTTAACATAATTTTTATGTTTTTGCAAGATATTGCTTTTTTATGTAAATCATGATATAATTTTTTGCGATAACAAGTCGTTTATATTCCAAAAACAATTAAAATGGAGGAAAAAATGATGGAAGTATTTGATAGCATTGAACTTATTGGTCGGAGCTTTAGGGTTCCAAATGAAGGATTAACCTTCACTACATTCTCTTCTCGTTTTGTTGTGTACCCAATACAAACAAACAGAAGAATATATAATAAGTCTGAAATTGGTGATTTTTACATCTTCGCCGCAGAATTCGGAACTTATATTATCCCATTCGTATTTGATTTAGAACAAATTTTGAATGATTCCGGTTTTAAAAAAGTAACATCCGATATACTCCCTGTAAATATCAATTCGGAATACATGCCTGTTGGTACAAAAAATCAAGCACTTTGGTATCATATGACCAATGTTGTCAATAAATATAATGCCAACACAGCATATAAAATTCTAAAGTCAAAAGGGAAAACTCTTGAAGTTCCAAGCTTTCTTGATGTGGCATCAAAAATTCCGTTAACTGGAATTTTTGATCTAAAAAAAAGAAAAATGTGGTATGGTATGGCAAGCATTCGTTTTCCTCATATTAATGAGGAAAAACTCGGTAAATTCAATTTCGACTATGATCAGGCAAATCTCCTGGTATACGCAGGAGACGGGGATACGTATTTGTTACATACTCTTTCCTGCGTTTCCACATTATTAGAACTGTTGGAAATTGCGGGGTATAATATGGATAAGAGTCTATATGTACCCAGTTTATATGCACCTATCAAATAACATTTCACAGCCAGATGAAATATACTAAATTCATCTGGCTGTGATTTTTATTGCACAAAAAAAGTCATGCAAGAATATTTAATTTCATACATGACTTTTTTATAGTATTTAGTAATCGGGATTTAAGGAACGTCCCCAAATCCCGAAATTTCTATCCAAATAATCCTCTTTTCTTTACTGGAGGTTGTTCATTCATAGTTTTAGCAAGTTTTGTTAATAAATCTCTTTGCTCTTTTGTTAGTTTTTTTGGAGTTTGTACATTAACAGTAAATATAAAATCACCTTGCCAATTTCCATTAATAGCTTTAAATCCTTTATTTCGTATAGTGAATTTTGTTCCTGTCTGTGTTCCTTCTGGTATTTTATATTTTACTTTTTCGCCACTTACCATTGGTATTTCTAATTCAGCTCCAAGCGTAGCTTGAGTTATGGTAATTGGAATGTCGCATAATACATTATTATCTTTTCTAGTAAAAATACTATGTCTCTTCAAATGTATTGTTACATAAATATCTCCATTTTCTCCGCCTCTTTCACCTGGCTCTCCTTCTTTTTTCAAGATTAATGTTTGATTGTCATCAATTCCTGCTGGAATATTTATAGTAACTTTTGCTTGTTTTCTTACTGTTCCTTTTCCTCTACAAGTTGTACATGGCTCTTTTATAATTTTACCAGTTCCATGGCATTCAGAACAAGTTCTAGTTGTTTGCATTTGTCCTAATATTGTGTTTTGAACTTGTGTTACTTGACCAGTTCCATGACAATTTGGACATGTTACAGGATTTGTTCCAGGTTTTGCACCACTTCCGTTACAAGTTGTACATTTTTCATTTCTATTTATAACAAATTCCTTTTTTATTCCTGAATATGCTTCTTCAAAAGTAATCTCTAGATCATGTCTTAAATCTCTACCTCTTTTGGGGCCATTTCTATTACTTCTTCCAGAAGAACCACCAAATCCAGAAAAGAATGAACTAAATATATCGCCAAAATCTCCAAAACCACTAAATCCATCAAAGCCATTAGAAGTATATGAATAATATCCACCTTGGCCTGCTCCTTGACCTCCAAATCCTTGAGGTCCATTAAAGCCAAATTGATCATACATCTTTCTTTTTTGAGGATCAGAAAGTGTTTCGTAAGCTTCATTTACTTCTTTAAACTTTTCCTCTGCTTCTTTTCTATTATTTGGATTTGCATCTGGATGATATTTTTTAGCCATTTTTCTAAAAGCCTTTTTTAGTTCATCATCTGTTGCATTTTTATTAACTCCTAAAACTTCATAATAATCTCTTTTTTCTGCCATTATATCCTCCAATTTATAACAAGCTTAATTATTGGAGGCTTTTAAACCTCCAATATTAAACATTATTTTTTATCATTATCGTCTTCTACTTTATAATCTGCATCATATACATTTCCATTTTCATCTGTTTTTGGACCTTCTGCTGTTCCATTTGCTCCAGCATCTGTATTAGCTCCAGCTGCTGCACCATTTGGATTTGCATTTTTGTATAATTTTTCTGTTATTTCGTAGAATACAGATGTTAATTTTTCTGTAGCATTCTTAATTGCTTCTGTATCTTTTCCTTCTAATGTTTTCTTTAAGTTTTCAAGTTCTGCTTCTACTTTAGATTTTTCTTCGTTGCTAATTTTATCTCCAATATCTTTCATTGTTTTTTCTGTATTAAAGATTAAGCTTTCTGCATTATTTCTAACTTCGATATCTTCTTTCATTTTCTTATCTTCTGCAGCATGTGCTTCTGCATCTTTTACAGCTTTTTCGATATCTTCATCTGATAAGTTTGTTGAAGCTGTAATAGCTACATTTTGTTCATTTCCTGTTGCCATATCTTTTGCAGATACGTGAACTATACCGTTTGCATCAATATCAAATGTAACTTCGATTTGTGGTACTCCTCTTGGAGCTGCTGGAATTCCTGTTAATTGGAATCTTCCTAATGTTTTATTTCCAGAAGCCATTTCTCTTTCACCTTGAAGAACGTGAATTTCAACTGCTGTTTGACCATCTGCTGCTGTAGAGAATACTTGTGATTTCTTTGTTGGTATTGTTGTATTTCTGTCAATTAATTTTGTAAATACTCCACCATATGTTTCGATACCTAATGATAATGGTGTTACATCTAGTAATACTAAGTCTTTAACATCTCCAGAAAGTACACCACCTTGGATTGCTGCACCAATAGCAACACATTCATCTGGGTTAATTCCTTTATCTGGTTCTTTTCCTGTTATTTTCTTAACAGCTTCTTGTACAGCTGGAACTCTTGTAGAACCACCAACTAATAATACTTTGTGTAAATCGTTAGCTGTAATTCCTGCATCTTTTAAAGCTTGTTCTACTGGAACTTTTGTAGCTTCTACTAAATCACTAATTAATTCTTCAAATTTAGCTCTTGTTAATGTTACATCTAAGTGTTTTGGTCCTGTGCTATCTGCTGTAATGAATGGTAAGTTGATTTGTGTTTGTTGCATTCCAGATAATTCTATTTTAGCTTTTTCTGCTGCTTCTTTTAATCTTTGCATAGCCATTCTATCTGTGCTTAAATCTATTCCATTTGATTTTTTGAATTCTGATACTAGGTAATCTATAATTCTTTGGTCAAAGTCATCTCCACCTAAATGTGTATTACCATTTGTAGATAAAACTTCGAATACTCCATCACCAATATCTAGAATAGAAACATCGAATGTTCCTCCACCTAAGTCATAGATCATTATTTTTTGATCTTGGTCTTCTTTATCCATTCCATAAGCAAGTGATGCTGCTGTTGGTTCATTTATAATTCTTAAAACTTCTAGTCCTGCTATTTTTCCTGCATCTTTTGTTGCTTGTCTTTGACTATCGCTAAAATATGCTGGAACTGTTATAACAGCTTGTGTAACTTTTTGTCCTAAATAATTTTCTGCATCTGCTTTTAATTTTTGTAATATCATTGCTGATATTTCTTGTGGTGAGAATTCATCTCCATCTATTTTAACTTTTTCTGCTGTTCCCATTTTTCTCTTAATTGAAATAACTGTGTTTTCTGGGTTTGTAACAGCTTGACGTTTTGCTATTTGTCCTACTAATCTTTCTCCATTTTTAGAGAATGCTACAACTGATGGTGTAGTTCTATTTCCTTCTGCGTTTGGTATAACTACTGCTTCTCCACCTTCCATAACTGCAACACATGAATTTGTTGTTCCTAAGTCAATTCCTATAATTTTTCCCATTTTAAATTCCTCCTAAAAAATATATAAATTTTAAAACTTAATAACTTACTTTATATTATAATTATCTTTTAATTGTTTAATTATAATATTATTGTTTTCTATCATTTCTTTTGTAACTTCTTTTTGCCATTCATCTTTTGTCATTTCTGCTAATTTTCTATTTGATAATTTTTTATATCCTAATTCCTCACCTAGCCAAGCTGGTTTTTGGAATTTATTGGCTAATTCTTCGTTTGGAAATTCTACTTCTGCTGTAAGCAATCCTTCTAAATAATCATAATATACATCTATTTCAACTTTTAGATTATTTTCTATTGGTATTTTGATTCTTGTCTTTTCTATTATGTTACTAATTTTATTTTTGATTAACTTATCAAATAATTCTTTATCAATTTCATTTTCTATTTCATATTTTTTACCAATATCATAATTATTATTATATTCGATATCACCTTTTGTTTTTAGTGTATAAATATATATTTGCTTATCTTCAGGATAGCTTTCCTTTATGTCTCTTATTCTTATAAGTGTTAATTTATCCCTATATATAAAAGCTTGTTTTATATGCACAATGCTTTCTATATTTAAATTTTCTGGTAAATACTTTACAGCAAATTTTCTTTCTATTTCTTTATTCATATTTATTTTCCTTTTTTATATGTTTACAAACTCGCTATGCTTGGGTTACATAAGTCATCTGTAGCTCGTTTTGCTCGCACAGCAAACTTAGTTTGCTACTACAACCATAGAATGTCTTATAACTTTATCTCCGATTTTGTATCCTTTTCTGTAATCTTCTTTTATTTCTTTTTCGCCTAAGTTTTCATCAACTACAGAGCTTACTGCTTCATGTAATTCTGGATCAAAAGTTTTTCCTACTGCTTCTATTTCTTCTACTCCATTTGCTTTTAGTAAATCTTGTAATTGTTTATATACAAGTTCAACACCTTGTTTATATCCAGTATCTTTTGTTTCTACTTGTACTGCTTTTTCAAGATTATCTAATACTGGTAAAATTCCAGTCATTATATCTCCCATAATAGAGTTATATAATTGGTCTCTTTCTTTTGCACTTCTCTTTTTATAATTTTCAAATTCTGCTAGTACTCTTTTATATCTGTCCATTAATTCGTCATATTCTTGTTCTTTTTTAACTAGCTCTTCTTTTTTTACCATTTCATCTGATTTTATTACTTCTGGTTCCTTTTTATTTTCTTTTTTTTCTGCCAATTTACATACCCTCTTTCTTATTATTATCTTCATTTAATTTTTTACTTATATATTTCATTACAGATATAACCTTTGCATAATCCATTCTTTTTGGTCCTATTATTCCAATTGTTCCTAGGTCTTTATCTCCAATAGTATGTTTAAAAGTTATAATGCTGAAATCTTTTAGATTACTATTTTCATCATCATCGCCAATAAAGACATTAATATCTTCTGCATCTCCAGAATTAAATATTTCTAACATTTCATCTTTAGCGTCTAGTAAATTGACAAAGTTCTTTGCTACCTTCATACTTTTAAATTCTGGTAAGTCAAAAGATTTTTTTGCACCTTCTAAAAATATATTGTTATTTTCTTCTTCAACTATCCTATTTATTTGCTCTATAATGGCTTTCATAATTCCTATACTATAATGAACTTCTGAGAAAATATAATCTGCCATTGGCTTGTCTATTTTAGATAAAGGCTTTCCTCTTAATCTTGTATTAAATAGGTTGTTTAAAGTATCTACTTGGCTTTCTGTTATATCTTCGTCAAATTTGATAATTGTTTCTTTTACTAAACCTGTATCTGTTACAATTACAACCATCAACATTCTTTGTCCTAAAGAAACAAATTTAATTTCTTCTACAATTTGTTTATCTGCTTTTGGACCAACTGCAACTGTTGTATAATGGGTTATTTCTGATAAAGTTGTTGTTGCAACCTTAGTTAGATCTTCTATTTCGTTAACTTTAATTTTTAGCTTGTTTTGAATATATTTAATTTCTTCTAAAGTTAAATTATCTTCTTTTAATAGTTCATTAACGTAATACCTATAACCTTCTGCAGATGGCACTCTTCCTGCTGAAGTATGTGGTTTATCTAAAAAACCTATACTTTCTAATTGAGCCATATCATTTCTTATTGTTGCACTACTATAATCTAATCCATGGCCTTTTGTTATACTTCCAGAGCTTACAGGTTCTGCTGTATTAATATATTCTTCTACTATTGCTTGTAATACTTTCTTTTTTCTTTCGTCTAAATCTTTCTTTTTCAATATTTTCACCTCTTTAGCACTCTTTGTGTCTGATTGCTAAATTCTTTAAATATATTATATTCAATTTTAGCAAATGTCAATACCTTTTGCTAAAATTTCTTTGTGAATTTTTTGTGAATTAATTTTTTTATTTTGCCAATTTATACGCAAAAAGAGTCTAGTACAATGTACTAAACTCTCCTTTTACTAAATTATAGCTAAAAATATATTTTTATATAAAAAAACGGGGGCATTGCCCCCTCGTATTGTCAAATGGCTTTCATTAGTTAAATAATTTCTTTGTTACCCAGTTGTATACATCGGCATACACCTGCTCTTTTATTGCCTCGTGCAAAATGTCGTGTCGTAATCCAGGATACATCTTCACTTCAATATCCTTGACTCCGGCCTTGCACATCACCTTTTCTGTCACCATTACACCTTTTCCGCAGTCCCCTACAGGGTCCATTTCACCGGAAATAAGTAAAATAGGCAAGTTCTTATCCATATTCCACACATTTTTTTCATGTGAGGAATAAAGCATTCCGTCAAGCAATTCTCTAAAAAGGCCTGCAGAGAAATCTCCTCCTCTTTGAGGATCTGCTATGTATTCATCCAAGGCTTCTTCGTTGCTACACAACCAATCATACTCCGTTCTGTTCGGAACAAAGATTTTGTTGTATGTTCCAAAAGTCAAATTATGAATTGTTGGTGTTGAGTTATCTTCTCCTGCCTTTTTCGCTTCCAGATTTGCCATAAGTTTTGCAATCTTGATTGCCAATGGAGGCATCTGACCTGTTCCCATTAGTATAGCAGCATCCAGATTTCCCGGATTATCAATCAAATAGGTTCTTACTACAAATGAACCTAGCGAAAAACCTAACATGCAATATGGTAAGTCAGGATACCTTTCCACTGTAATGTTTTTAAGCATCTTGATATCCTCAACAACCCACTTCCATGAGCCTTTTGGTCCAAAATACATCGGTTTTGCACCATCAGCAATGGATTTTCCATGACCTAAATGGTCGTTTCCAACCACTATAAAGCCTTTTTCTGTTAAATATCTTGCAAAATCTTCATATCGCAAGATGTATTCAGTAACTCCATGAGCAATCTGAATGATTCCCACAGGTTCTCCCTCGGGCATCCATCTCACTGCGTGGATGTTAGTTTTTTTGTCTGCTGATTGGTAGTAAAATTCATACCTCTTCATTGATGTTTTCCTCCTATATAACCATTTGACTAATTAATTTATCTGCCAGATTAATTGTTCTAGCTAAACAAACTAATTTAGTTTATTTTACCACCTTTTCCGGATTTTTTCAATTATGTAAAGCTACCTTTATAACAATTATACAAATTCTTCCCACACTAAATTTGCCAAGTCTAAGCCCTTATTTGTAAGCTTTATATTGTCTAAATCTATCTCTACTAAGCCTTCTTCTGTAAGTTTATTAAGTTCATCTTTAAATAAATATAAAGGATTGTCCACATATTTTTGTTTAAATTCTGATATACTTACACCTTCTAGAGTTCTTAGGCCCAACATCATATATTCTTTTTTTGCGTCTTCTATTGTTTGTTTTTCTTCTATTTTCTTATTATCCGGATTTTGCAAATATTCTTCTAAACTATTTGTATTAGAATATCTTATATTATTATAATAAGAATGTGCTGCTACACCAAAACCAAGGTAACTATGCTGTTTCCAACAATTATAATTATGTTTAGATTTATATCCTTTTTTGGCAAAATTAGAGATTTCATAATGTTCATAACCATTAGCTTCCAAAACATCTTTAACTTTCCAATACATTTCTCTTTCCACTTCATCAGTTGGTAAATCAAGTTTTCCCAAATTAACTAATACTTCTAATTTCGTATTTTCTTCTAAAATTAATGAATATACAGAAATATGTTTTGGATTTAAACTAATAATGTCTATAAGGCTATCTTCAACATCTTGCAAAGTTTGCTCAGGAAGTCCAATCATTAAATCCACATTAATATTTTTAAATCCGATTTCTTTGGCTAGTTTATATGTATTTAAAAAATCTTCATATTTATGTATTCTTCCTATTTCTTCTAATAACTTATCTTTAGTAGATTGCAATCCTATACTTAATCTGTTTATTCCTGCTTCCTTATATAGTAGCAACTTGTTTTCTGTTACAGTACCTGGGTTTACCTCAATTGTTATTTCTGCATTCTTTTTTACTTTATAATTATCCCTTATACAATTTAAAATTTCTGCTATATATGACGCATCTATAATTGATGGGGTTCCACCACCAATATATATTGTGTCTATATAATTTTTTACTCTTTTGCTTCTTTCTTTTATTTCTTCTTTTAGTGCTTGTACATAATCTTCTTGTTTTTCCAATTGTCCTGGATATGAGCAAAAATCACAATAATAACATTTGCGCATACAAAAAGGTATATGTACATATATACCTATATTTTCCATCTTATATTTCCTCTGCTATTTTTATTAATTTGTTCAATCTATAATTTACTCCAGATTTTCCTACTGGTATTTTTAGCATATTTCCTAATTCTATTAAGCTAGCATCTGGATTTTTTAGTCTAAGCTCTGCAATTTCTTTTAATTCATCAGATAAATTTGTAAATTTTTTACTAGCTTTTAATTTCTTGATTGCTTCTATCTGTTTAGTAGCTGCATTAACTGTCTTATTTAAATTAGCAACTTCACAATTTACCATTCTGTTTACATTATTTCTAGCTTCTTTTATTACTCTTATCTCTTCAAATTTAAGCATAGCACCACTTGCACCAATACAAGCTAAAAAATTGGATATATCTTCTCCCTCTTTTATATACAATGCAATACTTCCATTTTTATTAAGTGTTTTAGCTGTTATATTATATTGTTTCATAAAATCTTTTATAATTAATAGATTTTCTAAATTACTAAAATTAATTTCCAAATGATATGTATTACTTGGCTCGCTTACTAATCCAGCTCCCATAAAAGCTCCTCTAAGTAATGCTTTTATATCTTTGTCTTCCATTTCTTTTGGCTTATTAAATTCGACATAATTTGAATTAAAAGAACAATTACTTAAATTTTCTGGTTTGCTAAATGTAATTACATAAAAATTTCCTTGCATTTCTATTTTATATTTTATCTCCATATTATTTAGTAGTTTATTAAATCTATTAATATTAAATTCGTTTTCTGTAGAAAATTTTACCTTTTTTTCTACTTTTGTATTTTTAGTTATTAAATAACCAACTAATTCATAATAAACAGCTTGCTTATCCTTTAAATTATTCAGTTTACTTAATTCTTCTTTTATTTCAGATGAAAAAGACATTTTTACACCTTCTTTACAACTACTATTCTATCATTATCTCCTAAATCTTTTTTAGTTTTTACTAGTTCATATCTTTTATCTGCTTTAATTAATTTTTCCAATTCTTCCTTTTGATCAAATCCAATTTCTAAAAAGAGCATACCATTATCAGCTAAAAAATTAAATGCTTCATTGATAATTTTTTTATAAAAATATAAGCCATCTTCTCCACCATCTAACGCAATAATTGGCTCATTTTTTACCTCTTTATCTAGTGTGTTAATAACTTGTGTTTTTATGTATGGTGGATTTGATACAATTACATCAAAATCTTTATTTTGTATATCTGCAAACATATCTGAACATTTGAATTTTACATCAACATTATTATTCTTTGCATTTATTTGTGCAACTTTTAATGCTTCCTTACTTATATCTATACCATAAACTTCTGAATTTTGCATATATTTTTTTAAAGAAATTGCAATACAGCCACTTCCTGTACACATATCTAATATTTTTACATGTTCATTTTTATATGTATTTATAACTTCCTCTACTAAAATTTCTGTATCGCTTCTTGGAATTAGTACATTTTGATTAACAAAAAAGTTTAATTTCATAAATTCTTGATTATTAGTTATATATTGTATTGGAATATAATTTCTTAGCTGTTCAATTCCTTCTAATATCTTTTTTTCATGAATTTCGTCTAATTCATCTTCACTATGAGCCATAACATATTCTTTCGGTTTATTTAAAACTGAAGCTACCAATAATCTTATCTTTAATAGTGGTTCTTCTATATTTTTTTCTTTTAAATTAATTATTCCATTTTTTATTATTTCGTTTATTGTCATAAATAATCCTTCCATTTTTTCCATACATAAGAAAAGTGGCTTTGCCACATCTGCACAATTGCTTCGCAATTTGCACTATATACATAAAAAAACTTACCCCGCCTTAGCCGTAAGAAGTTTAGAAATTTTAAGAGCCTACTCGCGTAGGTGGGTGTCTTGTTAAATGCTTGTGGGCTTCTTACTACTAAATAGAAGTGTAAGCTTGCACGCCACATTTAAAGGCGGACTCCCTTATAAAATTTGTTGGTTCTAAAATTCCAGTCTACACGCACTATGCAGGGAAGTTTTTGTTTGTCGTTTATTTAATTTAATAGTATCTTAACATATAATTAATTTGTTTTCAATATCTTTTTTGTGCAATTTTTGTGTTTTTTTTGTTTTATCTTATGAATGCTTTGTTAAAGTTATTAATTTTAATTTGTTTATATAATTCTAGTATTTGTACTTTTTTAAATTTTATGATAAAATTATTGTAATTATGTGTAAATATTTAAATTTCAATGGTCCAGGCACAAAAATCGTTTTTAAACATATACTTTTCATATAGTGATTTTTATGGAGGTATATGTATGTTCTCTACTATTTCGTTGGCTGGATTTATTTCTTTTTTAAGTTCTGCCGTTTTTGTTGTTGGATATATTCAAAGTTCTAGTTTGTTTCCAGAACCTCTTTCACCATCAGAAGAAATATATTATTTAGATAAATTTAAAGCTGGTGATAATGAAGCCAGAAATATTTTAATAGAAAAAAACCTGCGTTTAGTAGCTCATGTAGCCAAAAAATATTCCACTTCTAATATAGAGCAAGATGATTTAATTTCTATAGGTACTATTGGTCTTATAAAAGGGATAAATAGTTTTAAACACGATAAAGGTGTAAAACTTTCTACATACATTGCCAAATGCATAGATAATGAAATACTAATGTTCTTACGTTCTTCTAAAAAACTTCAAGCAGAAGTAAAACTAAGTGATCCAATTGGTAAAGATAAAGATGATAATGTTGTAACATTGCAAGAAGTCTTAGAAGCTGATATTAAGAGCATAGAAGATGAAGTAGATTTAGGATTAAAAAAGGAAAAACTTTATACAAATATTGATAAAATATTAAAAGATAGAGAAAAAGAAATACTTATTAGAAGATTTGGACTTAATGGTCATAAACCAGAAACTCAAAATGAAATTGCAAAAGATTTAGGAATTTCCAGGTCATATGTTTCTAGAATAGAAACTAAAGCTATAAAAAAGTTAGAAGCAAAGCTAAAAAAGGACTAAAGAGTCCTTTTTTATATATCTAATATTTAATTCTATCATCTACACAAGTTGTTTGACCATTTAAGAATTGATACTTATATTTTTTTCTATCTGATATCGGAATTGTATTTTCCTCGATTTCTTCTGTATCTGGATTAATATACCCATATACATATTCTGGTGAAATATATCCCGGATGCTGTATGTCTGCTTCTGGAAAATCGGAATTCCAAATTGGTTCTTCTGCATTTTTAGCTAATAATCTTCTAGGTAGCATAATAATTATTTTATGTTCTGGAGCAATTAATTCCATAAAAGATTTATCGTCTTCAAAATTTCCATGAGCTGTTCTATCTAAAGCATTAATACAATCCATTCCCTGAATTGAAGAATGTAAACCTTCCTTATATATATTATCTTTAATTTCAATAGTTTCGTCTTTTCCTCTAAAATGATATGACGCATTTATATAATGCATAACTAAAAATTTATCTTTATCCTCATATAATTCTTCTAACTTTTTGCCATATTCTAATTTATAGCATCCATCTTCACGTAAATAATCTCTTCCAACTGATAATATTTCTATCATTTCGCCTTTTTCTAATAATTCTAAATCTCTTTTACTAGATTTTCTTAAACCTTCGAACAAAAATCTTCTAGGTATCTTATATTTTCCTTTTTCTACTTCTTTTGGTGAATTTAATTCTTCTAATATTTTTTTTGCAGTATTAATAGGCATATTTATTGTAAATTCGTTTGCATTCGGTCTTTCTTTGGCTTCTTCTAATTTTTGAATCATTTTTTCTATATATTGCATATATAATTCTGGTTCATTAGAATTATCATATTCTATATATTGCATATTTCTATTAATCAAATCCTTCATAAATTCTGGATTTTTAGTTATCTCTGGTTTTTCATTAACTAACATATGTATTGCTACATCTGTATTTTCCATTTTTTCAAGTTGACCCTTTGCTCTTTCTGGATTTAATGTTTGTTCGTCTAAATCTAATTTTCTTTTTTCTGACCTAAGGTTTGCCATTTTTTCATTTAATTCTTTTAATTTTTTAGTATTGTTAGCCGAAGTTTTTAGTTCTTGCTTATATTGCTTAGAAAAAGTCTTCATAAAAAACTCTACTATAGGATTTCTTTTTCTATATATAGAAAGTCCTCTATTCTCTTGATTTAAGCTTAATATAGCCTCTTTCGTTTCTTGCATTTCTTCTTCTAACTTTATTTTTCTTGTTTGCAAGCCTTCGCTTTTTTGGATTATTTGCATTAATTCATTCTTTGAATTTTCTAATACTTCGTTTAGCATAAGAGTTCTCCTTGATATTTTTTATTATATAGTAAAAATTATAGATTTTGCTATATAACAAGGTTAATTTTCCTTAGTGTATTCGGTTGTTAAGCAACCTATCATATGATGAAGTCACCTTTCCTATAATTATACCATTAATATTTTTATTGTGATATATTTTTACAAAATAATTGTAAAATTTTTCTTTTTATGCCAAAAAGAAAAAACGGTGCAAACTTAAATTCACACCGTCTTAAGAATTGTTACTCGATTCTACTATATTTATATAAACATTCTATATATGTACCTGCAAAAAATATTACTGGAGTTCGAACCATATCTTCCCAACTTTTTACTTCAAACAATATTCCTGTAACAAAAGCTAATACGAAATAAACACCAGCTGTTACAATAACTATTTCAAGTATAAACATCATCCAGTCAATTTTGCCTTTTTCCTGTTTCCTGGTCTTAAAATTTATAATTTTAGCTTGACCTTCTGTTGCTTCATTAGAACACATCCTATAGATAAAAATTATATTGGCAGAAATATTCGCCACACTGCACAATATGGATGTAATTAGCCAATTTTCATTTTTATCCCACAACTTTAACATTACAGCAGCTACTATAAAAGCAAAAACCGCATAAAAGATTAACCGAGCTACAATCTTAAAAAACTCTTTCACTTTTTTATCCTCCTAAATTCTAGAATTCGTTTTTATATTATTAGTTTTATAATATAAATTTGGTTATCGAGTTGCCAAACAATAATAGCATATTAAATACTATATTTCAATTTATTAATATGTTATTTTGCAACATCTTTTTAGTCTGTATATATCCTTCCTCATATAATTCTTGCATTTTACTTTTCTCTAAAAGTCCTACTCTATTTGTTTCTATTTTTAACAAATAGTCTGTTCCATCCCATTCATAGTGAGCTAATTCTTTACATAGCAATGAAAAAGATTTATTTATAATTTCAAAAATATTATTACAACAATTCTTAGGCTCCTTATCCTCAAAAACTATACTTAGTACTTTATTAGCACCTGCTTTTTTTGTTTCTTTCCATGGTAAATTTTCTGTAATACCACCATCTACAAATAATTGATTTTTAAACGGACATGGTGAAAATATCCCTGGATAGCTACAGCTTGCTTGAACTGCAGTACCTATATCTATATCATTTATATACTTTATTTCACTTTTTATGTTTTTATTTGTATTGTTCGAAAAGACACATAATTCATCTGTATAAATATCCACTGCAGGTATTAATATTGGCATTTTTATTTCTTTTATATTACTTATTCCCTTTTTTATGCATACTTCATTAACTATTTTTTTAATCTTTGTTCCACTATTTAGCCCATCTATTCGTATACCCTTTCCTGTAAAAATATTTTTAAAAAACCTTTTTATATTTTCAAAATCTATATATCTTATACTCTTTGCATATTTAGTAAAAATCTCATACATCTCATCTGTCGTAAATCCACATGCATACAAAGTCGCTATTATACTTCCAGAAGACGTTCCCGAAACATAGGTAAACTGTACTCCCTCTTCTTCTAAAGCTTTTATAGCTCCAACATGGGCTATTCCTTTTATTCCACCACCTGATAAGCATAATCCTAAATTCATAAAAACCACCTAGAATATAATATTCTAGATGGCTTTATTCGTTACATTTATTATATTTAAAGTTTAATTCTCATTGCTATTAGTTACACTTTCAAATATATCATAAAACTCTTTGTTTACCTTCTTTAATGATATTGGTCTCATATTAGAATTTGTAAAACAATGTTTAGTTTCACCTATTCCTAAAACTTTTCCTGTTTCTTTATTTCTAATTTCATATTTCATACCTAATTTTATACCATCAAATTCAGATATATCTACTTTCACAACTATTATATCTCCAAACTTTGCAGGATACTTATATTTGTAATTAACTTCTAAAACTGGAATCATTATTCCATTATCTTCTATTTTTTTATATGGTAGTCCTATTTTATCTAATAAATATATCCTTGCTTCTTCCATATACCTTATATAATTTGAATGATGAACCACATTCATTCCGTCTAATTCATAATAATTTATTCCTCTTTCAAATTCCATTATTTCTCCTCCTTCGGGATTTAGGGACGTTCCTTTTTTCCCTATAATAAATTCCAAAGCATTCCATCGCTTACTTCTTTAGAATTATGACCTAAAACATCTAATAGTTTATATGCGAATAGCATTGCTGTTGCAGGTCCTCTACTTGTTATAATATTTCCATCTACTTCCACTAAATTTTCGGTGTAATTTGCTTTCTTTAATAAATCTTCGAATCCTTTACCTGGATATGATGTTATATTTTTTCCTTCTTCTATGTTTGCTTTAGATAAAACAATCGCTGGTGATGCACATATTGCACCAATATATTTGTTACTATCTTGACTAAATTCTTTTAAAGTTTCTATTAACAATTTATCTTCAGCTAGATTATATGCTCCTGGCAAACCACCTGGTAATACAATCATATCATAATCTTTAATAGATTCATCTATTACTTTATCTGCCAATATTTCTATATTGTGCGAACTTTTTATTTCTCTTCCATTAACACTTACAATATCACATTTAATATTCGCTCTTCTCATAACATCTACTACGGTAAGAGCTTCAATCTCTTCAGTTCCATCAGCAATCATTACAGCTACTTTTTTCATAATCTTCCCTTCCTTTCTCTTTATTAATATATCATATCTTTTAAAATTTTAACAATATTCTGTTTTGAACAATTACTATATAATTTTCCATTTATTTCTACATTTGGAGCAAAACCACACTTTTTAAAACAATTTTTTGTGTCTAATGTAATTTTTCCATCTTTACTTGTATGACCTTCTTTTACATTAAATTCTTTTTCAATTTCTTTTATTATATCTAATGAACCTTTCTTTAAACAGTTTGGTCCTTTACATACAATTACTATATTTTCGCCTTGTTTTTCTAGTTTAATATTTTTCTTATATTTTAAAAGCACCATTATCTCTTTTTCAGAAATATCTAGATACTTAGCAATTTCTATAATATCATTACTAGAAACAAATCCATTCATCTCTTGAAGTTCATCTAGAATTGGATTTAGGCTTTCTTTAGTTTTTGTATACGCTTCAATAACTTCTTTATTTGTCATATTCTTTACTTCCTTCCATATACATATAACAGAGGTGTATTATGAAATTTCTTTTTAATTACATTAAAGGTATCCTTATTGGCGCTGGCGCAATAATACCTGGTATAAGCAGTGGGGTATTATGTGTTATTTTTGGTATTTACGAAACACTTTTAAATAGTATATTAAACTTTTTTAAAGATTGGAAGAATAATATTAAATTTCTTACTCCTTTTATATTAGGTGGTCTTACTGGAATAATTATCTTTAGCAATATTATTCTCTTTTTATTCGAAAGATATCCAGAAATTACATCATTTACCTTTATTGGTCTTATCTTAGGATGTATTCCTTCTATATTTAAAATTTGTAATTCAAAAGAAAAATTCAAATTACGATATATAATATTTTTTATAGTATCATTTATTATTGCTATTTTATTGCTTTTATTAGAAAATAAAATGTCTAGTAATGTTGGAATATATTATGGTGATAACTATAGTTTTGAATTTTTAATACTAGCTGGCTTTTTAATGAGTATTGGCGTTGTGGTTCCTGGTGTTAGTAGTACTGTTATTTTAATGCTACTTGGAGTTTATGAAACATATCTTTATGCAGTATCTATAATGAATATGAGAATATTACTTCCTATGGGAATTGGTTTGCTTATTGGTGGATTCTTATGTATGAAATTAATACAATTTTTACTTAATAAATATCATTCTCAAACTTATTATTCTATATTAGGATTTGTTTTGGGCTCTGTGTTCATTCTTCTCCCTAACATAAGTTTTAATACAACGGGAATATTATCAATTATATTTTGCATTATCGGGTTTTTAATCGGATTTTTTAGCCGGTGGCTAGTCAGGATTCGAGGAGATTCTCGGATTTGGGGACATTCCGGGATTTTGGATCGGTGGCTAGTCGGGATTTGGGGACGGTGGTTAAATCCCGATTTATATTAATTTTACTTGCGACATATCTCTCCATTTCTATAGTTACTTAATATTTATGGGATTACTTATATAAATAGAGCCATAAAAAGTCTTAATTTAAATTTCTAAAGCTTATATATCTTTTAGTAAATTTATTTTAAGACTTTTATTTAACAATATCTATATTTAATCCCTTTCAGAATAATCTGGGTTATCTGTTGTTTCTGGCAAAGCTTTTACTTCTGCATTCATAAGTTTTAATACTCTTCTACCTAAAAACGGAATTTTACCAATTCTATGAACTACAAAATTTTTTAATCTTCCATTTGCTTCATGTAATTTATCATATTTTTGCTTTAATGCTTCGTTTTCTTCTTCTAATCTAGTAATTTCTCCTTGTCCCCTATTAATTACATCAGTTAAAATTTTCTTTTCTCCTTCATGTTGATCATGTAATTCTTTTGCAGTATTTGCTATTATTTCTTCTACTTCTTCTTCTGAATATTTTCCAGAACTCTTATTTCTGACTGTAGCCTCTGCAACTTCTCTTTCGAATGCCATTGAATCCATTAATTCTTTTATAAACTGATTCGGTTTGTCTTCTTTACTAAATTCTGCTAATAAATCTTTATATAAATCTGGTTTCTTTCCATGTAAAGTTATAGAAATACTATCTTCATATGTAGTTATATTAACATCTGTTTCCGCTTTAGAAGAAACTTCTTCCATTCTAGAAATATTATTTATATCACTTTTTAAAAACGTTACATATAAATATGCATTGTCTTTTTCTCCTGCACAAGCATTTGTCTTTATATTTTGTGACCATAATTTTTTTAAAAGTTCTTCTAAGTCCAGTTCTCCTTCTGCAAAAGTATGAGCAAGTTTAGCTTGTTCTTCCGGCTCCAAACTTAATATATATTCTGGTTTAATATTATAAAATTTTCCTAAATTTCCTGTTATTCTTTTATTTAACAAACCTTCTAGAACATCAAAACTTTCTTGTTCTTCTAACAAATCATGAACTTTATTTGTTCGTATTAAAACATCTTGCAATTTACTTATTGTTTGTTCATCGAAAAATTCTTCTAATTCTTTTCCACCTATTAATTCTTTTAATTCGCTTCGATCTTCTTTTCCTTCTTGTATTTTTTTTACTTCAGCTAATATTTTTTCTTTATCCAGACTAAACATATTATCACCTTATCTTTAGTTTTTTCTTCTATAGGGATTTAAGGAACGTCCCTATTTCCCTATTTCTCTATTTCTAAATTCCTATTTTTTTCTTCTTATAATCCAACCTTCTTTTACTTCTATTGGTAATTGCATTTTTACTTTTTGATCTTTTACTCCTGGATTTATTGTCTCTATTTCTTCATCTGTTTCATAATCCCATAGTTTGTCTATAGTAAATTTTACTACTTCTATTTTTCCTGGAATTATAATTTCCATTTCATCACCAACAGATAATTTATTCTTTATTTCTATAGATGTTTTTCCATTAACTGTTTCTACTACTTTTCCACCAAATTCATAATTTGGATTATATTGTTTTCCTTCATATTCTTGGAAATCTTTATTATTTCTATCATTAAAATAGAAAGTTGTTAACCCTCTTGTTTTAGTTTTTTCAAGTTCTTGCATGTACTTATCCGCATTATAATTTTTAGGATCTTTAACATAGTCGTCTATTGCAGTTCTGTATGTATTTACTATTGTTGCTAAATAATATTCTGTTTTTAATCTTCCTTCTATTTTTAAACTATCAAGTCCCATATCTACAATTTCTGGTATTTCGTGTATCAAGCATAAGTCTTTAGATGAAAAGATATATGTTCCTTTTTCGTCTGTTTCTACAGGCATTAAATTTCCTGGATTATTTGCCTCTTCTACATATAAATTATATGCCCATCTACAACTTTGTGCACAATCTCCTAAATTTGCACTTCTACAAGCCAAGAAATCACTTAAGAAACATCTTCCTGAATATCCAAAACATATTGCACCATGTGCAAACATTTCTACTTCTAAATCTTCTGGTTTGTTTTGCATCATATATCTAATTTGTTCTTTGTTTAATTCTCTTGCTAAGATTACTCTTTTAGCTCCATTTTTATACCAAAACTTGGCTGATTCTAAGCTTACTACATTTGCTTGTGTACTTATATGTATATCTACATTTGGTGCATATTCTTTTACAGTTTCTACAACCCCACCATCTGCAACGATTATTCCATCTGCTTTCATATCTTGTAACATTTTTGCTTGCTTTCTTATCTCTTCATAGTTAGTATCCCAAGCAAATATATTAAGTGCAACATGTACTCTTTTTCCTATACTATGTGCATATTCAATTGTTTTTGCTAATGCTTCATCATTCATTTCTGCTCTTGTTCTTAAAGATAGTGATGATGTACCACAATATACAGCATCTGCTCCATATCTGAATGCTGTTTTTGCCTTTTCGTATGAACCTGCTGGTGCTAATAATTCTGGCTTTTTCATTATATATTCCTCCTACTATTTTTTCTTCATCTTATTTAAAATTTCTTTTTCTTCTTTACTTACTCTATATGATTCTCTTGCTTTTTGTAAAGCTTTATTGTATGTAAATTTATTTAAATTACAATTTTTTAAATATTCCATAGTTTGTTTTGGAAATTTAATATACATCTCTGCTACAAGCCAAGCTATTCCCATCTCTACATAATACTCTTCATTTTTTATATTGTCTATAACTTCAAAAATTTCGTTTATATATTCTTCTTTTACATAATGGTCCAATAACATAACTACTGCAAATCTTAGCTCATATTCTTTGTTAGATTTAAAATACTTACTTATAATTTTCCAAAAAAACTCTGGATTTTTGTCTGCATCTTTTAAATCTACACAAAAACTATCACAGACTGCCCATGAATTTATTTTTGGTACAAAATTAATTATATATTCTTTCTTTTTCTCTAAGTCAATTTTTAAATTTGCAATTACCAAGGCTTGTAACATTAATTCTTCAAAATATTTTTCTTGTGGATTTTTTAAATATTCTTCTGGATTATCTTTAACTATTTCTTTTGCTAATTTTCTTATTTTTGGAATTCTAACTCCAAGTATTTCGATATCCACTCCTGGACACAAATTAGCACTAAATTCTTTATATTTAGCATCACTTAATTCTATTAATTTGTTTCGTATCTCTTCATTATTCATTTTTTACTCCAATTCGAAAAAGTCTTTTAATATGCCTTTATTAACATTATTAGAAAATACTTCTCTTATAATTAAGAATATTATTGGTCCTAATAATAATCCAAGTACACCAAATAATTTAAAACCTGTATACATTCCTAGTAATGTAAATATTGGGTGCATTCCCATTTGTTTGCTTACAAATTTTGGTTCTAGGAATTGTTTTATAACAGACCATGCAAGCCATAAAGCAAATACCGCAATTCCTGCTGCTGCATTTCCTTGAATTAATAATACTACAGTCCAAGGTACCATTATAAAACCTGCACCAAATAGTGGTAATAAATCTACAAATCCTATTAATATTGCCATAATAGCAACATACTCTAGATTTAGTCCACATAAATTAAATATAAATAATCCTATTGAAACTAACACAAAACATAATAGTGATAATCTTGCTTCTGCTTTTATGTAATTCCAAATTATTTTTAATGATTTTACTACTATTTCATTTGCTTTTTCAAGCCATTTCTTTGGTATTTGTTGTTTTATTAAATTTTTAACGTAATCCCTATCAAAGCACATAAATATTATTGCAAGGATTGTTATAATTGTATATGTAATTGCTCCTGGAACTTGTCCTGCAAAATTAATTACTCCTGTTGCAAAACTATAAACTATATTTTTTACAACATCTATAATACTACCTAATGAATCTTGTACTGTAGAAATCCAATCTTGTGGTATAACCAAATCTCCATTTGCTAAATTATTTATAATGCCTAATCCCCAATTATATACACCATCCATTGATGAATTTAAATTACTTAATAAAACTTTTGCTTCTGATATAATTGCAGAAATTAGAACTGCTAATAAAGAGCCTATTATTACTACAACAAGTATTAGTGAAATCGTTGCTGATAGCTTTCTTTTTAGTTTACATTTATTTATAAAAAATTTTATTAATGGTTCTATCATTGTAGCAATTAAAAATGCAATTATAAAAGGTACATAAAACATTGCAAGTTTATATGCAAGAAATAACAGTACTAAAGTAAATACTAATACGACTGTTTTAAACAATATCCTAGAATAATATTTTTTCTTTTCTTCATTCATATTATTTATTTCCTTCCTCTAAAGCTCTATTTAATATATATTTTAATCTCTCGTCTTGCTTTGTTAAATAAAGATATCCAATTAGTCCTTCAAATGCTGTTGCATATGCATATTCTGCTGGTGTAGCATTTTTTGCTATATGATGGTTTTGTGTATTTCTTGCTCTTCGAACTATATTTTTCTCTTCCTCGGTTAGTTCCTCTTCTATTGCTTTTAAAATTTTAGCCTGTCCTGCTGCTTTAACAAATTTGATTGCACTAACATGTAATTTATGTACTTTTTCATTCGAATTATTTACTAAATTTGTTCTAATAAATAATTCATAAACACTATCACCTACATATGCCCAAACTAATGGATTTAAAAAATTAACTTCTTCTGGAGTTCTTTTAGGCTCTGCTATATTCTCCATTGTCTCCCTACCTTTCTTATTTTGCTTGAACCTTTTCTAATGTTATTCTTCCTAATTTACCACTTCTAAAATCTTCTAATATTATATTGGCAGTTTTAACATCATCTACATTTCCACCAGAAACAACTGCTCCACGTAATTTTCCTATTTGTAACATTATATCATATATTATTTCATTTTCTGGTCTTGTTTGATTTTCTAACGAATTTAATAGCTCTTGTTTGCTTAAATTATACCTAGCTACTAATTTATCTATTTCGTTTTCTAACATATATTTTAAAAAATAGAATGCAACATCTGTTTTTTCTAATACGTCATCTTTTATTGTTCCTGTATATGCTAAATTAAGTGCTACTTCATCACTTTCAAATTTTGGCCATAGAACTCCTGGCGTATCTAAAAGTTCTATGCTATTACTAATTTTTATCCATTGTTTTTTTCTTGTAACACCTGGTTTATTACCTACCTCTAAAGAATTTTTATTAGCTAATCTATTTATAAAAGATGATTTTCCTACATTTGGTATTCCTAGTATCATTATTCTAATTTTTCTACCAGTTCTTCCTTTTTCTTCTCTTTTATCTAATTCGTCTTTCATAATTAGCTCTGCTTGTTTTATAACTTCTTTTATTCCTTTTCCACTATTCGCATCTGTTATTACTGCTGGAATTTTTTGTGCTTTAAAATACTCTACCCATTTTATTGTTTCTTTTTCATCAGCTAAATCGCTTTTGTTTAACACAATTATTTTCTTTTTTCCTTTTACTATTGTATTTATATCTGGATTTCTGCTAGATATTGGTATTCTGCTATCTAAAAGCTCTACTACTACATCTATTAGTTTTAAGTCTTCTTGTATTTGTCTTTTTGTTTTTGCCATATGGCCTGGATACCAGTTAATGTTCAAATTTATCACTTCCTTTATTTAGTATTGTATAATTAAAATCTTCATCATTCTCTATAATTAAATCAAATTCATTTATATGACTTAATACATTTACTCTAAATTGACTACTTCTTTCTTCATCATATAATTCTATTGGATCTCTATTTAATTGCTCTGTTCTAGATTTTCTTCTTTTTATTTCATTTTCTTTATCGCATTTTAAAAATATTGTTAAAGATTTATTTTGTTCCTTTTCTAAAAACACTGTACCTACGCCTTCTATAATTGTTAAAAAGTAATTTGCTTTTAATTGTCTTATATTATTCTTTTCTTTATATCTTTTAGGAAAATAGAAACAATCTACACCATGGTCAATATTGTATATAATTTCATAAACATTTTTTAAAAAATATGACTCATAATTAGATGATGTGAATCTTCCTGTATATTTGGTTTCATTTTCAATCCAATTACTTACCGCATTTACTCTCATTTTTGTATTTGCTAGAAAATCATCTGTTGAAATTAAATTCACATTACCATATTTTAATGCTTCCTCTTGGATTTTTTTGCTAAGTGTAGTTTTACCACTTGCTCCATTCCCACATATGTATATCTTATTTAAGTCATTATTTTTGCAAATATTTACTATCTTTTTTACCAATTGCTCTATCTTCATAAGATATTAATTCTCCTTATTTTCTTTTATATTAATTATGTTTTACATCTATCTTATTACCAAATATCCTTTAAATATTTGGTCATTCTTTTGCGACAATATTATATGCTATTTTACATAAAAAAGCAAGCTATCTCTCGAATAGCCTGCTTTAACAATAAATAATATTTTCGATATTATTTTCTTCTATATATTGATCTATTATTCCTTGCATTTCTTCCATATTCTCTCCACAAAAATATATTCTCTCAATCTTACCATAATTATAATTATATACAGAAGTATATACATACTTATCCTTCATTTTTTCTTTTAAATCATTATATACCTTTTCTGCTCTTTCTTTACTTAGATTATCCACTTGTAATTCCACTACATTTAAATCACCATATTCTTCTACCACTTCTCCATCAATTTCTAAGTAACTACCACTTGGAAGTTTATACAAATTTAATATATTTTTTAATTCATCTATATCCGATTTTTCTACTTCAATTTCTATATCTGCTGCATATGGAATTCCATTATCATCTAACGGCATTCCATCTCCAGTTATTTCACCTATATCGTTTTTATTCATGTCATTTTGTATTGGCTCTTCAAAATAGTTTTCTAGGTCTGTTAAATTTAATGGCATATTTATTCTTAAATTTACATAGGTATATGTTTTAACTTCATCGATGTATCTTACACCACCAAAGTTTCCCTCATCTATAATTTCACTTAATGATTCTTCTATAATATCCAGATTGCTCTTTATCGACTCAATTTGAATATGATAATATACATTCTCTAATATTAGTACCACACAAAATAAAACTATTATTAAAATTTTTTCTACTATTTTTTTCTTTTTCATAAATTTTCCCCTTTTATTAGATATAAAATTAGGACAGACTATTTTTTTGTTAGTCTGTCCTTAAAAATTTGCCTTATAAATAGCCATCTATTTTATAAATTATAAAGTCCTATAATTATTTTTATCTGCTCTATCATCTAATTTTCTATCATATTGCTCGTTTTTATAAAACCAATCTGTTTTCTTATCTGTTGGATGTGCTGCTCTATTCTTATCAACTAATATATTTAAGAATGCGAATAATGCGACTGCTATACCTATTGTAGATGCTAATATTGTATCATATGTATAAATATCAACTCCTGCATCAGCTGTTGCGACAGTCATAATTGCATTAAATAATTGTGGTCCAAAATATCCAGCATATACTAATAAATATATTATTCCTGCTATTAAATTTCTTTTATAAATAAATACAAGTAATATTAAAACCACGAATAGTAAAACTACTTCTGTTGTAAAATCTTGTACTGGAAATCCTAAATCCTTTCCTGTTGCAGTTGTATACGCAAGTACTACTCTAAATACCCAAAATAGCCCTGCAAAAAGCAATGATAGAATTGAACTTAATTGTTTCATTTGTAAATTCCCCCTCGTTTCTTATGTTAAATTAAAAAATATTATTAACATTCCTACACAAAATAAGACCATTCCAATAGTTTTTACTGCTAAAGTTCCACTGTTTTGGTCTCCAAAACTAAATCTCTCTCTTACAATTTTTCGAGCATTATATATTAAAACAACAGCTGCTAATGATATTAATGCTCCTACAATTGATAATATAATTTTTACATCCATTTTTTACATCCTTTTTTATATTTTTCACTATATCTTTATTTTATTTATTTTCTTTATAAAAGTCAATAAATTACTATCTAATTCTTCATATTTTGCATAAATTACCAAGAGCCTACAAGATATTTAACATATCCTGTAGGCTCTTAGTATTATTTTTTGAAGTCGCTACTCAATTGTTTCGGCAAACTCCAGCATTTCCATTTCCGACGGAAATACTAGAAGTATTGTGTTTCGCAACCTCTCCTTAATTTTTGCCTTTCTCTCTTCTCTCTTAGCATGTGGTCCTGGTTCAGCCTCTTCTTCCGCAATTTTATAAATCGCTTCTTCAAGAGTTTTACCTCTTTTTATCTCGAACAGGATTTTTATTACATCTTGTTCAACGATAGCTATGCTCTGTACACTATCCGGAAATTTCATTTCCCGAACAGCTTCACTTATTGCTGCATATGTCGTTTGTTTCTCATACAGATCTGTAGCTTCTCTAACGACATTTTGCAATAGGTATTTTGTTTTTGATGTTCTTTTATCGTTTTCCGGCTCTTCTTCTAATTCCGGAAGATTTTGTGTTATTACCTGCAAAATCTCTTCGTATGCATCTTCTTGAGAAATTGAGAAGGTAAATTTTTTTGCTGCCCATGCCACTAAATCATCTATGGACATATCTCCTTTTTCTAGATGTTTATATATAACATCCTGTAATAAGATATATCCCGGGAGATATGCTAGTTTGCTACCATACAACTGTCTCATAATTATTGAGACAGACGAATATCGACTCCGTTTTTCATTTAATTTTTCATTTGTTTCTTTAGACATATAAATTGCCCCTTTCTTTAGTGCTTCTTGCATTGCAAGAATTAATTACTGTTTTTGGTTCCATTTTATATTTTATCATATTTACATAATATTGTAAATACATTACTCTTCTTTTCATAGTTCATAATATAAAGAGCCTATTCCTGTCGCTATACCACAAAACTAGCCCTATATCAATCTAATACGGACTAGTCAAATTAATTATATCTCTACTCTATTTTTAAATTTCTCTTCTATTAATAATCGTAATTCTTTATTTTTTTCTAACTCTAATTTAGGGTCTTCTTCTGTTATTTTTATAGCTAATGCTTGAACTTGCTTTAATACAGGCATATCTTCAAAAAGGTTTGCAATCTTAAATTCTGGAAGCCCATGTTGTCTTGTTCCAAAGAATTCTCCACTACCACGAAGTTCTAAATCTTTTTCCGAAATTATAAATCCATCATTTGTATCTGTCATAACCTTCATTCTTTTTCTAATAACATCTGAATTTCCTTGGTATTTTAAAATACAATAAGATTGGTATTCGCCTCTTCCAACTCTTCCTCTTAACTGATGCAATTGTGCCAATCCAAATCTTTCGGCATTTTCAACAACCATTAAACTTGCATTTGGAACATTTACACCAACCTCAATTACAGTAGTAGAGATTAGAATATCAATATCACCATTTTTAAATCTTTCCATAATTTCGTCTTTTTCTTTATTTTTCATTTTTCCATGCAAATATTCTACTCTGTAATCTTTAAACACTTCATTTTTATATTTTTCCGCCAAGGCTGTTACAGATTTTAAATTCATTTCTTCATTTTCTTCTACTAATGGACATACAATATATGCTTGTCTACCTTCATCAACTTGTTTTTTTATAAAGTTGTTTACCCTTTCTTCCATTCCTTTTGTAACGGCAAAAGTATCAATTTTCTTTCTGTTTGGAGGTAATTCATCAATTATAGATATATCCAAATCACCATATAAAATTAAAGCTAACGTTCTTGGAATAGGAGTTGCTGTCATAACTAATACATCTGGGTTTTGTCCCTTTTCTACTATTGTAGTACGTTGCTTTACACCAAATCTGTGTTGCTCATCTGTTACTACAAAACCTAAATTTTTAAACACTACATTTTCTTCTAATAATGCATGTGTACCTATTAATATATCTATTTCGCCATTTCTTAATTTTTCTAAAATCTCTTCTTTTTTCTTTTTTGTTATACTAGAAATTAAAAGTTCACATCTAATTCCAAATTGATCTAATATTTCTTTAAAACTCTCCAAATGTTGGCTAGCAAGAATTGCTGTTGGTGCCATAATTGCTACTTGATATCCACATTTAACAGCTTTATATGATGCAATAATTGAAACTGCTGTTTTCCCAGATCCAACATCTCCTTGTAATAATCTATTCATGTTTTTATTGCTTTCCATATCTTTATCTATTTCTTCTAAAACTCTTAATTGAGCTTTAGTTAATTTAAAAGGAAGAACATTAATTACATCTGACATCTTTACATTTTTATCAAACTGAATACCATTAGTATCTGCTTCATATTTGTTCTTTAAATTTAATAGAGCAAGTTGCATCCCCAATAATTCTTCAAATACTAGCCTTTTTCTTGCCTTTTCAAATTCATCAAAATTCTCTGGAAAGTGTATTTTATGTATAGACTCATTTATTCCTAACAATTTATATTCATCTAAAATGTATTTTGGTAATGTTTCTGGTAATGAATTATTAACTAATGTAATTGCATTTTCTATTATTCCTCTTAACACATTTTGAGATAAATTATATGTTAGCGGATATATAGGTATTATTTTTCCTGTATTTTTATTTTTAGTTTCTTCATCAAAAACAGGTGATACCATTTCAATCCTATTTTGAATTCTTTTTACCTTACCAAAAAAGTGATAAATTTCTCCAACCTTAAATTTATTCTTTAAATAGCTTTGGTTATACCAAGTAATTAAACATCTTCCTGTTTCATCCTCTACTATAAGTTTATATATAACCATTTTTCTATTTCTTATTCTTGTTTCATTCATTCTAGCAACTGGTATTGCAGCAATTAGAGCTTCTTCACCATCTACTAAATCTTCTATCTTTACAGGTTTACTTCTATCTTCATAATCTCTTGGATAATATGTAATTAAATCTTTTAGCGTAAAAATATTTAGATTATTTAGAAGCTTTACTCTATTAGGACCAACACCTTTTATATATTGTACTTCTTTGCTTAAATCTGCCATTTTTACCTCCTAATTGAAGTGTAATTTTGTATATTATATACTATTTTTTATAAAAAGTCTTGTTTTTTTTGTTATTATATGGTAAGATTATAAACAGTCAATTTATTATCTTAATAGGAGGTGCAATAAATCATGGCAAAATGTGCAATTTGTGAAAAAACATTATCTCATGGAAACAAACTTAGCATAACACGTTCTCACGTTAGTAATAGAGCTTCAAGAACTTGGAAACCAAATTTAAGAACTGTAAAAACTATAGTAGATGGTCAACCAAAGAAAATTAAAGTATGTGCAAAATGTTTACGTTCTGGAAAAGTTAAAAGAGCTTAGTTTATATACTATTTGTGGGTTATTATAGAATAACCCTTTTTTTCATGATATATATTAACAATATTAAAAATATCGTCAGAGCAATCTGGCGATATTTTTATGTATTAATCCTTAATCCTAAATATTAATTTTACAAATCCTCTTAAAAATTTTGGAACTTTCTTTACAACAATTGTCATTCCTATCTCCTCCTTTTCAATTGTTTTCTATATTTATAGTTGTTAATTAGAAAGCCATATAATTCCAACTATAATAATTGCAACACCTATTACAAAAAGCCACCCAGCAAAAGGAAGTAATAACACCAATAATATTCCAATTCCTAAACCTATTAATATTACAGCCAAAGTCTTTTTCAATATTTTACACATAAAGTATTACCCCCTTTTTTATATAATATGAAAAAATAATTATTCATGTGATTACTTTATGTTGATAAATAATTATGATATAATTTGTCGTAAAAGGAGGCTAATTATGAGAAAAAAAGATGCTATAGAACTAGTTCAAATATTAAAAGATACCTATCCTGATGCAACTTGTAGTTTAGATTTTAAAACACCTTTTCAATTAGTAATTGCTGTAATGCTATCAGCACAATGTACAGATGAAAGAGTTAATTTAATTACACCTGCATTATTTAAGAAATATCCAACAATTGAAAATTTTGCAAATTGTGATATACGTGAATTAGAAGAAATAATTCATCCTTGTGGATTTTATAAAAATAAAGCAAAAAATGCGCGTGCTTGTGCTAATAAAATTCTGAATGATTTTAATGGAATCGTTCCAAATACTATGGATGATCTTATAACCCTTCCAGGTGTTGGTAGAAAGAGTGCAAATGTAATTTTATTAGAAGTTTTTGGTATCGCAAACGGTATTGCTGTTGATACACACGCAAAAAGGATTTCCAATAGGATAGGTCTTTCAAGTGAAAAAGAACCTACAAAAATAGAACAAGATTTATTAAAAATCTTTCCTAAAGAGTACTTAAAAGATATTAATCATCTTTTTGTATGGCATGGCAGAAATACTTGCATGGCAAGAAAACCTAATTGCGATAATTGTACGATTAAACAATTCTGCAAAAAATATAAATCAGAACACAAAGTTTAATTTGTATTGACAAATAAAAACTCATAATATATATTTTGATTAAAGTAATTTTAGGAGGTATACCAATGAAAAAATTAAAAAACTTTATAATAACTTTATTTCTAGTTATTATATTATCAATTACTACAACATGTTTTGCAGATACAAATGAAACACAAGAAGATGTAACAGCAACACCATATGCAGTAGATTCTTCTGAAAATACAACTACAGTGGTCGATGATGATTTGTATTTATATGGAGATGATATTAATATGAATCAAATCGTTGATGGAAATGTTTATATCTTTGGAAAGAATGTTACAATAAACGGAGAAGTTGATGGAGATTTATTTGTTTGTGCAAGTAATGTTACTTTTGGTGAACAATCTTACATAAATTCAAACGCTTATATAGTAGCGAATAAAATAGACTTTAATACTTCAGCAACTTCACTATATGCTGTTTGTAATGAACTTAACATACCTGAAGGCTATGGTCCTTTTAGAGATTTATATGCCATGACTCAAAAATTAACTTTACAAGGTAATGTAGGAAGAAATGCATATGTATATGCACCAGAATTTATCATATCTAAAGATTCAGTACAAGGTTCTATTAGTGGTAAACTAACATATGTTTCTGAAAACGAAGTAGAATTTCCTAGTGGTTCAGTTGGTGGAGAAATTACTCATTTAACTACATCAACTTCATCAAATACAGGAACTACAATTTGGAGTATAATTATAAATATTGTAAATAGTATATTTGCAGCAAGTTTAGTATATCTACTTTATAGATTTTTCTTAGAGAGTAGTTTAGAAAAAGCTTCTTCTTGTTTATCACATAAATTTGGAAAAGTATTTTTAGCTGGTCTAATTGCTTTAATTGCTATTCCTATTTTATCTATTATACTTATTGCTGCACAAATAGGATTTAGTGCTGGATTATTACTATTAATGCTATACATATTTATGATTGGAATTTCTCCATACATATTTGCATCAATTTTGGCTAGAAGAATTTATAATAACAAAAAGTTCTCTAAAATGCCATTAGAATATTTACTAGCAATATTAATTGCAGTTGTAATTGGTGCTTTAAAAATGATACCTTTTGTAGGAATTGTAGTAACAATATTTATTTCTATTTTAGGATTTGGAATTATTATTTATAATTTATTTTTTAATGGACATAAACATAAAGAAGTAAAAAGTGAAGAAAACGTAGCAAATTAATTGCTACGTTTTCTTTATTTATAAATGATTAATTTTTTAATTTACTTACAGTTGCTTTATAATTTTCGGTCTTTAATATTCCATTTCCTACAACAGCTATATCTACTCCTGCCTCTTTTACTTCATCTATTGTATCAAGATTTATTCCTCCATCAGCTTCAATATATGTCTCTAAATTATGTTGTTTTAAATATTCTTTTAATATTCGAACTTTTCTTAAAGTTTCTGGAATTAAAGCTTGTCCACCCTTACCTGGCTCTACTGTCATAACTAATACTGTATTTATATATGGTAAAAATTCATATATTTCTTTTACTTCTGTAGCAGGTTTTATGGCAATACCAACTTTACAATTATTATCTTTTACTAGTTTAATCATTTCATGAATTTTCTCTTTATCTTTAATTGCCTCTAAATGAAAAGTTATCATATTTGGCTCAATTGCACTATATAATTTTATATATGTTTCTACATCTTCTACCATTAAATGAACATCCAATGGTAATGTAGTAATTTGCTTTAATATATTTGAATATTTATTCATTTTATCTACAGTATTTTTTTCTACAAATTTTCCATCCATAACATCTATATGGAAATAATCTATTTTTGCTACCTCTAAATTATAAAATATTTTTGCTGGTTCATCTTCCTTTGCATCTAATATTGATGCTGAAATTTCTACCATTTGTGTTCCTCCTTATCTCTTAAATTCTCATATATTTTTATAAAATTTTGATATCTACTTTCTGATATTTCTCCTTTTTGCAATGCATTTTTTATTCCGCAATTTTCTTCTTTAATATGTCTACACCCTATATACTCACAATCTTTTATATATTGTTTAAATTCTTTAAAATATTCTGCTAATTTATCGGATTCAATTTCAGAAATATCAAAAGTTGAAAAACCTGGTGTATCTGCAATATATTCATTTTCTTTAATTTTATATAAAGCAATATTTGTTGTAGTATTTTTACCTTTTTTATTTTTATTACTTATTAATCCAGATTTAGTTAATTCTTTTCCAAAAATGCTATTTAATAAAGTAGATTTTCCAACTCCTGAATTTCCAGCAAATACACTTATATTGTTTTCTAAAATCTTATTTAGTCTATCTATTCCATCTTTTTCTTTTGCATTTGTCTCTACTATCGGATAACCTATATTTTTATAAATTTCTTTTATCTCTTCTACCTTTTTCTGGTCTAAGTCTATTTTATTAATTACAATTGCAGCCTTTATACCAACATATTCGGCATATGCTAATTGTTTATCTAGCATTAATAAATCTGGCTTTGGATTTTTTGCAGATAATACACACACTATTTGAGTTATATTTGAAATTTTAGGTCTTTTAATATAATTATTCCTTTTTTCTATTTTTTCTATTATATTCTCATTCTCGTTAAAATCTACTATATCTCCAACAACTATTCCTTCATCTTTTAACTTTCCTCTTGCATTACAAGTATAAATTTTGTCATTAGCTTCGATATAATATAAATTTGAAATATTACTTATTATTTTTCCTTGCATAATTCACCTTTTCATATTTTTTGTACATTATACCATAATTGTTTTATTTTTTAAATATTTTTATAAATAGCTGTAGCACAGCCTAAGCTGTGCTACTTTTTTCGAGATATTTTTTGAAAATATCATCTGTTAAAGCCAAGTTCTCTTTTTTGAAAACTATCACTTCAACTCCACCAATATCTTCCACTAAATATCCAATAGGCAAAATCTTGCCTTTTAAGAAAATGAGATATCTTAAAATTGGATCCCGGAATACTGGTGTTGGAATAAATTTGTATTCGTTCATTCCTTCAACCTCCATTTTTTTGATGGATTGATTATATCATATATATTCATTAATTCAATCTTATGTATCTAAAGAAATTTCATTCCAATCTTCTTCACTAGCAATTAGCCATTCAAGTCCTTTTCTGCGTTCAACAACTACATCTGGGTTTAAATCTGCTATAGGTGTATCTGGATTAATTCTTTTTTCAGTTACAGCCCAGTCATAACGATAATATAGATCTAACATATCCAAAATTTCTTCTATATCTCTCATTTTACATTTGCCTTTAAATTCTTCATATGTTTTACAAGTACTAACTAGCATAATTGCTTTTTCACAATCACAAATCTGGTTTGGATAATCAATATTATCTACTAGTCCTAATGCCCATACTAATGACCAATAAGCTTCATAAGACCATACCACATCAATTACGTCTTGTTTACCATATTTTCCATTAAATATTCTTTTTTCTTTTTCTATTAAATTATCTTGAACGCCATATTGTTTTAACATATTTAGGAAAAATGTCTTAGAACTATCATAATCGTTATTCTCTGATATATCTATAGCTAATTGAGTGGATATTAAACAAGCTATAGCTCTTTTACAGATTGTATCTATATCTTTTAGGCTTACTTGTGTACTATCTTCTATTACTGGTAAAGTTTCAAGACAAGCTATTCCTAATTGTTTTATTTTTTTATTTGAATTATTTCTTCTTTCTATATTACTTATTTTTTCCATAATATTCTCCTATTCTTTTATATATTTTAAATTAGCTCTTGCTATTTCTCTAGTTTCTTCTTTTATAAGAAATTCTATTTCATTATCTTTTATTTTTTTATAGATAGTTAACTTTTGTCCCTCTTTACTTTCATTTATATAGTGTATCTCAAAGTCTGTTATCTTATGGCTATCTATAAAATCTGAATTTAATGAATTTAGAATATATTTAACATATGCTACATTATTTGTATGGTAACTAAAATCTATATCTGTTGAATGTATTTTCTGTTCATATACTTTATCAGCTTCAGTAAATTCTGTGTTTAATCTTAAATATTTTTCTTTGTTTATTCCTTCCTTTATTTGAATATCTGCTGGATAATTAACTGTATTAATTTTTCTGATTTTTCTATCTGTTAAATCTATAACACAAGTTTCTTGATTTGCATAAAACAATACATTATTATCTTTATCTTTAAATTGTGCTTCGGTTTCTACACGAATTGGCTTTATTCCTGTGGTAAAAATAGTTCCTTCGATAAAATCTCTCCATGTTGGATATTTATTAAAATGCACTTTTGTTTTTGTTAGTACCCATATTGCATTATTTTCTCTTTTTAAAATTATATTATCACTTTTCAGAAATCCAAAATACTCTGTCATCATATCTTGTATTAAGTATAACGAATTTAACACACTTAAATTTACTTTTCTGTCACAATCTGAATAACCTATAAAGAATTTCCTTTTATATTCATTTTCCACATTTATCACCTTCTAATTAGTCTTTTTTATATTATCAAAAATAAAATAATTTATCAATATTATATACGACAAAGGAGCAGATTCACACTGCTCCTTTGTCTTGTAATCACAAATTGTCGGTTAATCTTCGCTTTGCTGCAATCTTAAATATTCTTTCATCCCTTCCACTGCTACTTCAACCTCTTCATATGTTGGTGGTAGTACCACTAATTTTTGCAAAAAATCACATTTTCCATTTGCCCATAATTTTAAAGCAATATATCCCGAAATCACAAGCCATACTATTTTTAAAATCAGCCAAGGAATAAATGCTTTACCTACAAGAAATAATGTAGCAAATATAAGTCCTACTGTAAGAACAGTTGAACCACACCGAAATGAAATTGAACTCATATTCATAACTTTTTCTACATCCAATGCAGCATTCTTCCCATATTTATCTACATAGTTTAAAACTTTATGTTCCGCTGCATGATATTTAAATGACTGGGTATTGTTCTTATTTTTGTTTCTTTCTACATAGAAAAACAGAACTACTTCCCAAACAAATAAAGCTACTAATATGACTTCTATATTCAGAATCTTTAATTTCCCGATTATACTAAAAATCACAACATTTAGTGCACAAAGAAGTAGTAAAAATATTTTTGATTTGAAACTATTTTCTTTTTTTCCTGAATAAGAATTGTTTCTACTTTCTACTACAACTTTTCCATTACATCTCTTAGCAAAAATTACTTTGCCATTCTTAGGATAAAACTCTATCCCATCATTATATGCCCGAGCCTCTGCAATATACATATTTCTACCTCCTAAAATTATTTATTGGTTTGTTTGCAAGTGGTTAATACCAAATTTTACTTAGCAATTCTATCATATTTTTATGTTAATTTCAAATTTAATTATATACGCAAAAACAGATAAAGCAAAATAGCCTTATCTGTTTTATTTCTAGTCAAATGTATATGTTGTTGCATTGTTAAAGTTAAATGTTGTAGATCTTCCGTAATTGTCTCCTTGTGAATTCTTTAAAGTTACTTCAACCTTCTTTGAACCTTTTCCACTTACTTTTGCAGTAATTTTACTGTTCTTATCTACACCTGTCTGTCTAAAAGCTTCACTTCCATCAACAGTAATTATTATATCAACTGTTTTAGCAACATTACTACTTGTAGAATTTCCTTCTTCTTCTTTGTATCCGCCAGTAATTGATTTTACATCAATTGTAAATGTTGCCTCTTTAGATTCTGAAACCTTATTTACTGTAATTGTAATTGTAGTTCCTTCTTGTACTTCTGTACCAGCATCTCTACTTTGTCTTAATACAACTCCATCATTTTTAGATTCATCCTCATCATTAACTACATTAACTTTTAATCCAGCTTCTGTTAATAAGTTTCTTGCTTCTTGTTCAGTTTTTCCTACAAGACTTGGAACTTCTACATTTACAATTCCACTACCCTTACTTACAACTAATTTTACAGTGCTTCCTTTATTAACAGTTTCACCATCTTCTATATCTTGACTTAATACGATTCCAGCTTCTACCTTTTCATCATTTTCTTCGGTTATCTCTGCTACCAGTCCAGCATCTTTTAATAGTTTTTCTGCCTCTTCTCTTGTTTTACCAACAACGTCTGGAACTTCTACTGTTTCTGTACCTTTACTTATAACTACAGAAATTTCACTATGTTCCTTTACTGTATAATTCTCTTGGTATGCAGGGTCTTGAGATATTATCTTACCTTCTTCAACATTCTCATTATATTCCTCTGATTTTACAACTAGCTTTAGTTTTAAGTCTTTTACAATTTGTTCTGCTTCATCTTGAGTTTTATTTACTAAATCTGGTATTTGTACATCTTTTGGATTTACTAATTCCACAATTCCCATTGTAGCACCAAATGCAACAAAGAATAATATAATTGCTCCTATTACAAAAGATAATGCTTTATGTTTTTTTACAAATTCTATAAACTTATTTGGTTTCTTTCCATTCTTAGGATTATTAGCTTCTTTTGCTTTTCTTTCTGCTTCTGCTATTTCTTGAGTAGAAATTCTTTGTGTCGCAGCTCCTACGTTACTTCCAATATGTACAAAATTATCATCTGGATTTTTTAAGGCCGCATTCAAATCTTTTAGCATTTCTGTTGCAGATTGATATCTTAAATTGACATCCTTTTGCATTGCTTTCATTATAATATCATTTACGACTTGAGGAATATTGTCGTTTAACTCTTTTGGCTCAATCGGTTCTTCTTGCATATGTTTTAATGCTACAGATACAGGTGTATCTGCATCAAAAGGTACTCTACCAGTTAACATTTCATACATTACAACACCTAAAGAATATAGGTCAGATTTTGCATCTGTATATCCTCCTCTTGCATGCTCTGGTGAAAAATAATGTACAGAACCTATTGTTGTTCCAAAAGCTGTAATTGTAGAATTTGAAACTGCTTTTGCTATTCCAAAATCTGTAACTTTTGCTATTCCATCCTCTGTTATTATAATATTATGTGGCTTTATATCTCTATGAACAATATTATTTTTATGGGCGGTCTCTAATGCTGATGCAATTTGAGTTACTACATTTAAAGACCATTTCCAAGGTAAAGGTCCGTTTTCTTCTGTAATTATCTCTTTTAATGTTTTACCTTTAATTAATTCCATTACAATATAATATAAACTGCCTTCATTACCTACATCAAATATAGATACAATGTTTGGATGTGTAAGACTTGCTGCTGATTGTGCTTCTATCCTAAATCTTTTTATAAACTCTTCATCTGTAGTAAATTCATCCCTTAATATTTTTACTGCTACATATCTATTCAAAACACGGTCCTTACTTTTATAAACCGTTGCCATTCCACCATTTCCTATTTTCTCTATTATCTCGTATCTGTTACCTAATATTTTCCCCTCTAGGTCCATTCTTCCATCTCTCCTTAATCATTATATACAATAACAACCGTTATGTTATCATATCCTCCTCTATTGTTTGCTAATTCGACCAACTTCGTAGTAGCATTTTCTACATCATTTGTTACTATATCGTATATTTCTTGGTTTGATACCATGTTTGTTAACCCATCTGATGTTAATACAAGTTTATCTCCTTTAAGAAACCCTTTAGTTGTTACATCTGGCTCTACATAAGGAGTACATCCTAAAGCTTTCATAAGCATATTCTTTTTAGGATGATTTTCTGCTTCTTCCCTTGTTATTGTTCCTTCTTTTACTAATTTTTCAACATAACTATGGTCTGTTGTTAATTTTCTTATAATGTTTTTTCTGACTCTGTATATTCTGCTATCTCCAACATGACCTATATATATTTTATTCCCATAACCTAAAACTAATTCCAAAGTTGTACCCATTCCTTCTAATTCTGGTACTTCTTTTGATTTTTCGAATACTACCATATTAGCATATTCCATACTACTTCTTACTAGTTCTTCAATATTTATTCTATCATGTGGTATTGTATTAAAATTATTGGTTAGATATTTCCTCGCAGAATCTATTGCAAGTTTACTTGCAATTTCTCCTCCATTATATCCGCCCATTCCATCTGCCAACATATATATTCTTAATTCATTTTCGTCTGTTGGAATATAGTATGAATCCTCATTTAATTCTCTTGCTTTACCTAAATCGGTCTTAGCAAAACATTTCATTTTATCACCTCTAACGTTTTTCTTCTATCGTCTTCCTTCTTAATTGTCCACATGCAGCTTCTATGTCTGAACCTAGCTCTCTTCTTATTGTTGCTACAATTCCATGTGCATTTAAATAATCTCTAAATCTAATTATATTATTATCTGTAGATTTTACAAATTTTCCATTTTCTATTTTATTAATTGGTATTAAATTTACATGTGCAAGCATTCCATGTAATAATTTTACTAATTCTTTAGCATCTTCCAAATTATCGTTATTGTCCTTTGCTAAAGCATATTCAAAAGAAATTCTTTTATTTGTTTTTTCTATATAATATTTACATGCCTCCATTAATTCTTTAATTGGATATGCATTGTTAACTGGCATCATAGCAGATCTTTTATCGTCATTTGTTGCATGTAATGATATTGATAATGTACATTGTATTTTTTTGTCTGCCAACTCATAAATTTTAGGTACAATTCCACTAGTAGAAATACTTATATGTCTTGCACCTATATTTAATCCTTTTGGATTATTTAAAATTCCAATAGCATTTATTACATTATCAAAATTATCAAATGGTTCACCAATTCCCATAAAAACAATATTTGATATCTTTGTATTTTCTTCTTGCTCTACTGCTAAGATTTGTTCTACAATTTCTCCGCTACTTAAATTTCTAACAAATGGGATTCCTGTTGATGCACAGAATTTACACCCCATTTTACAACCAATTTGTGATGAAACACATAATGTTTTACCATGGTGGTATTCCATTAAAACTGTTTCTATCATATTCCCGTCTAATATATCAAATAAATATTTTTTAGTTCCATCTTTTGAAACTAATTTTTTTGCTATCCTATAATTACACATTGTATAATTTTCTTGTAATTTTTGTCTTAGATCTTTTGATATATTCGTCATCTCATCAAATTCTTTTACTTTTTCTCTATATAACCACATAAAAACTTGTTCTGCTCTATATGGTTTTTCTCCTAATTCTTGAAATTCTTTTTTTAGTTCGTCTAAATTATAATCTTTTATATTTTTCATTTTCTTTCTCTTTTTCACCTATTATTTGTAAAACTATATATATCACAACTTAATCTTTTTTTCAACTTATACACGAAAAAAATAGAAGGATTTTTAGCATATAATCTATTAATACTACTCCTTCTATTTTTATTTTTTATTTTTAAGCAGTTTCTATTTCATTTGGCTGAATTTTTCTTCTTTTAACGACTTGTCTTTTAGGTTCTTTATTTTCGTTTATAATTATTTCTGGCTTTGCTAAACCTATTACAGTCTCTTTTGTTACAATACATTTTTCTATCTTTGGATTAGATGGGATATCAAACATAATATCTCTCATAATCTCTTCTATAATAGAACGTAAACCTCTAGCTCCAGTTTTTCTTTCTATTGCTTTATCTACTATTGCTTCTACTGCTTCTGGTTCAAATTCTAATTCTACACCATCCATAGCTAGTAATTTTTTATATTGTTTTACTAATGCATTTTTTGGTTTAGTTAATATATTAACTAATGCATCTTTATCTAGTTCTTCTAATGTACTTACAATTGGTAATCTTCCTACAAATTCTGGGATTAATCCAAATTTTAATAAATCTTGTGGTAATAATTCTTTAAATACCTCTGTTCTACTCTTTTTAGCAATTTCTTTCTTTTCAGCACCAAATCCTATGGCTTTTTTACCTGTTCTTTGGTCAATAATCTTTTCTAAACCTTCAAACGCACCACCACAAATAAATAAAATATTTTCTGTATTTATTTGTATTAATTCTTGATGAGGATGTTTTCTACCACCTTGTGGTGGAACTGATGCTGTTGTCCCTTCAACAATTTTTAATAGAGCTTGTTGAACTCCTTCTCCACTTACATCTCTTGTTATAGATGGATTCTCTGACTTTCTTGAAATTTTATCTATTTCGTCTATATAGATAATTCCTCTTTCAGCTTTTTCTATATCATAATCTGCTGCTTGAATTAATTTTAGTAAAATATTCTCGACATCTTCTCCTACATAGCCAGCCTCAGTTAAAGTTGTTGCATCAGCTATTGCAAAAGGAACATTTAATATTTTAGCTAAAGTTTGTGCAAGTAATGTTTTTCCAGAACCAGTTGGACCCAATAATAGAATGTTGCTTTTCTTTATTTCTACATCATCCTTATTATTTTTTTCGTCTTCATTGTTTATTCTTTTATAATGATTATATACAGCTACAGATAACGTTTTTTTAGCGTCTTCTTGACCTATTACATATTCATCTAAAACTTTTTTTATTTCTTCTGGTGTAGGTACAACATCTTCTTCTACAGTTGTATATAAATCTTCATCATCTTCATAATATTCATTTTCTATAATATTTGAGCATACTTGTATACATTCATTACAAATATATACTCCTGGTCCTGCTACTATTTTATCTACACTATCTTGTGTTTTACCACAAAATGAGCATCTAATATTTTTATTATTATCATTTTTTTGCATAATAAAGCGCTCCTTCTTTTTATGTTATCTTTAGCAACTTCCTTTATCTTCTTTTGTCCATAATTCCATCTATAAGACCATATTCTAATGCTTCTTGTGCTGTCATATAATTGTCTCTTTCTGTATCTCTATTAATAACTTCTATTGGTTGACCTGTTTTTTCGCTTAATAATTTATTTAATTTTTCTCTTGTTTTCATCATATGATCTGAGTATATTTTTATTTCTGTTGCTTGACCAGAAATACCTCCACCTTGACCACCTATTAATGGTTGGTGAATTAATATTTCTGAATTTGGTGTTGCAAATCTTTTTCCTTTTTCACCATTTGCTAATAATACTGCACCAAAACTTGCAGCTAATCCTACACAAATAGTAGAAACTGGGCAAGAAATATAATTCATTGTATCTACAATAGCCATTCCGTCTGTTATAGAACCTCCTGGGCTATTTATGTATAAATGTATTTCTTTTTCTGGGTCTTCTGATTCTAAGAATAACATTTGTGCTATTACAACACTTGCAGATGAACTATCAACTTGTTCCCCTAAAAATATAATTCTATCTTTTAATAGTCTAGAGAATATATCATATGATCTTTCTCCTCTACTTGTTTGTTCTATTACATATGGTACTAAACTATTTAATTCTTTTTTATCCATAATAAAACTCCTCCTTTGAAAACTTACATTATTTTATATCATATTTATTATAAATGCAAATTTTTTTATCAAATTATAATTTAAGTCTTCTTTCCTTACAGCTGTAGCTACTTTCACATTGAACAATTTAGGAGTTTAATACCTAAAATATTAAACTCCTTTTATTACTCTATTTTATTTTTGCATTTTTTACTACAAATTCTATTGCTTTTTCTGTTTCTAAACTTCCTTTTATGTAATTCTTTAATGCTTCGTTTTCTTCTAAGTCTTTTGCTTCTCTACCATAGTTTTTAGCCATTTCTTCTATTTTTGCTGTTACATCTTTATCGTCTGCTTCGATTTTTTCTGCTTTTACTATTGCTTCGATTACTAATCTTGATTTAACAGCTTCTTTAGCTTGTTCTTCATAATCTTTTCTAAATTCTTGTTCTGTTTTTCCTACCATTTTTAAGTAGTTTTCTAATGTTAAACCTTGATATTGTAATCTTGATTTCATATCATTTACCATGTTATCTATTTCAGAATCTATCATTCCTGATGGAATATCGATTTCTGTATTATCACAAACAGCTTTTACTGCTGCATCTTGTGTTTCGAATTTTACTTTTTCTTTATTTTCTTTTTCTAATTTTTCTTTTATACTTGCTTTTAATTCTTTCAATGTATCAAATTCGCTAACATCTTTAGCAAATTCATCATCTAATTCTGGTAATTCTTTTTTCTTTATTTCATTTACTTTTACTTTAAATGTAGCATCTTTTCCAGCTAAATCTTTAGAGAAATATTCATCTGGGAATTTAACTTTAACGTCTTTTTCTTCTCCAGCTTTCATTCCTACTATTTGATCTTCAAATCCTGGGATAAATGTGTTACTTCCTATTTCTAGTTCATAACCTTCTGCTTTTCCACCTTCGAATGCTTTTTCATCTACAAATCCTTCGAAATCTATTACAGCAATATTTCCTTTTTCTACTGGTTTATCTTCTACTGTAACAATTCTAGAATTTCTTTCTTGCATATGTCCTAATTCATGATCTATATCTTCATCTTTTACAGTATACTCTACTTTTTTTAGTTCTATACCTTTATATTTTCCTAATTTAACTTCTGGTTTTACTTGAACTGTAGCTGTAAATATTAAGTCTTTTCCTTTTTCCATTTGTTTTATATCAAATTCTGGATAACTTACAGCTGTTATATCATTTTCTCTTAATTCTTTATCATATTCTTCTTTTAATATTTCGTTAAAAGCATCTTCGTAGAAAATACTTTCTCCATAATATTTTTCTACTATCTTCATTGGTGCTTTACCTTTTCTAAATCCTGGTATATTAAAATATTTAGCTGTTTGGAAATACACTTTCTTCATTGCATCTTCAAATTTTTCAGCTGCTACTGTAAATTCTAATTTTAATTCATTTTTGTTATCTGTTTTTTCTACTTTTATACTCATTTATTTTTCAACCCTTTCGCATTTTTAATACTTATCGTTTTTTTCGTGCTTTCATATTATATCACAAATTATGTGAATTGCAAGTCATTTGAGCAGAAATATTACAATAATTTTACATATATTACTTATTTATTTTATTTTTCATGTCCAACCATAACCTATTTAAATCTTGATATAATATTTTTTCTTCGACCTTTTCTATGTCCACCCATAGTGTTTCTTCCTTATCTTTAGGATTAATTTCTCTAGTAACTAGTCCTGTATCTTTTGCTAGATATAAGTGAAGCTCCACATTTTCTCCAGCAGGAGTTAAATATTTTAAAATTCCAATTTCTTTTTCGCTAATTATTGAACATGTGTGACCAGTTTCTTCCTCTGTTTCTCTTATTGCGCACTCTTTTAAAGTTTCATCATTTTCTAAATGTCCTTTTGGAAATGCATAGCTCTTGTCATTTTTATTATATACCAAACATATTTCTTTATTTTGTAAATTTATTAATACTGTTCCAGCTTTTAATATTTTCATTTTTCTTCCTCCTACAAATTAATAAATTTTTAGCAATTTAAAGTTTGTATAATCACAACTTGTCATAATATATTCTATTCCATCAATATTTTTTTCTACTACAAATTTATGTGCAGGTCCATGTAAATGTCCATAAATACATTTCTTTACATTATAATCTTCCATTATTCTTACAAAATCCGAGATTTCGTCTATCTTTAATGGTGGATAATGTAAACAAGCAATAATTTCTTTATCTTTTCCAAATCTATTCACACCATCTTCTAAAGATAATTTTAGCCTTTGCTTTTCCCTATTGTATATCTTTTCGTCTTCGTCTTGAGGTCCACTAAAATTCCATCCTCTAGTTCCACAAATTATTTTATCTTCAAATTCATAGCTATTATTATATATAAAATCTATATCTGTAAAACCAATACTATTTATATATCTCCTCATGCTTGTTAAAGTTCCCCACCAATAATCATGGTTACCTTTAAGCAATAGTTTTTTCCCTGGTAGATTATGAATAAATTCAAAATCTTTAAATGTATCTTGAAGTTGCATTGACCAAGAAAAATCTCCACCTAAGATTACTAAATCATCTTTTTTTACTTTACTTTTCCAATCTTCTTTTATCTTATTTTCATAATCTTGCCAACCAAATATATCCATTGGTTTATCTGCATTAAATGATAAATGCAAGTCCGAAATTGCATAGATTGACATTTTCCAACCTCTTTCTAATTATTATAATTTTAAATTTGGTACAGCATTTAATTTTAAATCCGAGAAATTTCCTTTTAAGTAATTATAATACCCAGCTGATGCTATCATTGCTGCATTGTCTGTACATAATTTAAGTTCTGGATAATATACTTTTATATTTTCTTTCTCTTCTAATTCTTTAAATGCTTTCCTAATATAGCTATTGGCAGAAACACCTCCTGCTAATGCTATTTTATTTATATTTGTCTCCTTTACAGCTTTCTTTGTATTTTCTAACAAGATTTCTGCAACATCTTTTTCGAAGCTTGCCGCTAAGTCTGCTTTGTTTATATCAGGTGTTTTATGATGTAAATTTATGATTGCTGTTTTCAATCCACTAAAACTAAAATCTAAATCATCTATATGAACTTTAGGTAAAACTATATTTGGAGTTCCTTCTTGTGCTAGTTTATCCATTTTAGGTCCTCCTGGATATCCTAAGCCTATAACCCTTGCTATTTTATCAAAAGCTTCTCCTACTGCATCATCTCTAGTTTTTCCCAATATTTCAAACTCTGTATAATCTTTTACTAAAACAAGTTGGGTATTTCCTCCTGAAATTAGCAAGGTTAAAAATGGTGGTTTTAAGTCTTTATATGTTATATAGTTTGCTGCAATATGTCCTTGGATATGATTCACACCAATAAGTGGTTTATTAGCTGCATAACTTAATGCTTTTGCATAAGATACCCCTACTAATAACGCTCCTACTAATCCCGGTCCATATGTACATGCAATTCCATCTATATCATCTATTTGTATATTTGCTTCTTTTAATGCTTCTTTCATTACAGGTGAAATATTTTCCACATGATTTCTAGATGCAATTTCTGGTACAACTCCACCATATAATTCATGAATACTTATTTGTGTATTTATTACATTTGATAAAACTTCTCTACCATTTTTTACAACTGCTACAGATGTTTCATCACAACTTGATTCTATTCCTAAAATTATTATATCTTTCATTTTTTTCTCCTTTTATCGCTTAAAAGTATACCATTTATTTGCTTATAAGTAAAGTAATTGCTAAGCCTTCTCCCTTCTTTTCTATGTTTGCACTAAAAAAAGGGCTGTTCTTAAAAGCCCGGTTTTACCGGGATTTTAAGAACGTCCCCAAATCCCTATTGCTAAAATATTGCAAATCCTATGTTTAGTAAAAAGTTTAATATAGCATTTATTATTGGTGATGTAATTCTTGATGCTATTGGTGTTAACCAAATTATTATAAAGGCTATATAAAATATATTTTCATGTTCTATAAACCATCTTCTTGCATTTATAGGTAAAAAATGTGCTAATATCTTTGAACCATCTAATGGTGGTAATGGTATTAAGTTAAATACACCTAAACCAATATTAACAATAATAATATCTAAGATTATTGTTGCTACAACGCCTCCAGCCATTGTCCATATGCTAGGAACAAATTTTGCAAGAGCCGCAAATATTAAGGAAAATACTAGTGCTAGTATAAAGTTCATAATTGGTCCTGCTGCTGATACTATCGCTTCTGCTGCACTTGTAGATATCCTTCCTTTAAAATTTCTTGGGTTTATTTCTACTGGTTTACCCCAACCAATATGCGCAAATATAAGCATTATAATACCTATTGGATCCAAATGTGATAATGGATTTAAGCTTAATCTACCTTGCATTTTTGGTGTTTCATCTCCAAGTTTTACTGCTGCAAAAGCATGTGCAAACTCGTGAAATGTTATCGCTATTAAAACTCCTGGTAAACTTAGTAATAAGCCTAATAAACTTACTCCACCTGTCATAAAATTACTAATTACCATTATTAATAATATTATATATAAGTAACTACTTCCCCCTGGAAAATAAAACATGTTTTTCCTCCTTTGTTAATTTAATGTTTTCATTATGCTACTTTATCAAAACATTTACAAATTTTTACGTTTAGAACGCTTATAAAAATATATCATATATTATTTAAAATATCAATTATTTAATAGTACCTTTTATAAAATGGTGTTATATCTCTTAAAACAAAAATAAACCCTCCATGTTTTGTATAACATTTTGGGCTCATTTTTATTATTTTAAATTTTACTTACTAATAGTTTGATTTAACATCCATAAATTTTTCATATATAAGGAAATATAATTATCCATTAAACTAGATGTTCCATAATCCTTTTGATTATCAGCTTCTTCTTTTATCTCAGTTACTTTCTTAAGCAAAGTATTATAGTCTGTTATAATATTTTTAATAACTTCACATCCATCTATTTTTTCATTTTTAGCTTCAACAATACAAGTATTATCAAGGTAATCTTTCATTGTTCCTAAAGGCTCACTGTTAAGCATTAAGATATGCTCTGCAACTTCATCTATTTGTTCATTTATTTCATCATAATATTCTTCTAATTTTGCATGCATTGTAAAGAAATCTTTTCCTTTAACATTCCAATGATAATTCTGAAGTTTTCTGTAAAATACATTTAAGTCAGCAAGTAAACAATTTAAATTTTTAACTGAATTTTCCATAAATAGCCTCCTTATTCTTTTAAACTAATTTTTCCAATAAACTAATATTTTATACATTTTTAGGTAAAAAAAAAACTGTTTGTTCAAATACAAACAGTTTTTTCATTATTTAAATTTTATTTAGTTTAATGGCTTCATTGTTGGGAATAATAATACATCTCTTATTGATGCAGCATCTGTTAATAACATAACAAATCTATCTACTCCTATTCCTAATCCTCCTGTAGGTGGTAAACCAATCTCTAATGCATTAATATAATCTTCATCCATCATTCCTGCTTCGTCATCACCAGCATCTCTTGCTTCCACTTGTTTCTTAAATCTTTCATATTGATCAATTGGATCATTTAATTCTGAGAAAGCATTACCATATTCTCTTCCACCAATAAATATTTCAAATCTTTCTGTAAGTCTTGGATCTGCTTGTTTTCTTTTAGCAAGTGGTGAAATTTCTACTGGATAATCATATATAAATGTTGGTTGTATTAAAGTCTTTTCTACATATTCATCAAAGAATAAACTAATAACGTCTCCTCTAGTCTCTTTAGTTTTATCTGGAATTTCTATTCCTTTTTCTTTTGCTAAAGCAACTGCTTCTTCGTCTGTATTTATGTTATTAAAGTCTATTCCTGTTACCTCTTTGATAGAATCAATCATTGTAATTCTCTTAAATTTAGGTGTTAAATCTATATCTTGTCCTTGATATGTTATTTTAGTTGTACCTAATACTCTTTTTGCAACCTCAGAGAATAATTCTTCTGTTATATCCATCATATCATTATAGTCTTGGTAAGCAGCATATAACTCTATAGAAGTAAATTCTGGATTATGTCTTATATCCATACCTTCATTTCTAAATATTCTACCCATTTCATATACTTTATCATATCCACCAACAATTAATCTTTTTAAGTTTAATTCTGTTGCAATTCTTAAATACATATCTATATTTAATGCATTGTGGTGTGTTATAAATGGTTTTGCTGTTGCACCGCCAGAAATAGTATTTAACATTGGTGTGTCAACTTCTAAATATCCCTTTTCATCTAATATATTTCTTATTTCTTTTACTATTTTACTTCTAATTTCGAAAGTTTTCTTAACTTCTGGATTTACAATTAAGTCAACATATCTTTGTCTATATCTTAAATCTGGGTCTTTTAGACCATGGAATTTTTCTGGTAATGGTCTTAAAGATTTAGATAATAATGTTACTTCTTTTGCATGAACAGATATTTCTCCAGTTCTAGTTTTAAATACAAAACCTTTTATTCCTATAAAGTCACCAATATCATAAGTTTTAAATGCTTTATAGCTTTCTTCTCCTAAATCATTTATACTTACATAACTTTGAATTTTTTCGTCACTGTCTTGTATTGTACAGAATGATGCTTTACCCATTATTCTTTTTGCAATTATTCTACCTGCAACTGATACATCTTTTTCTTCGTATTCATCATAGTTTGCTTTAATTTGTCCTGCAGTTTCTGTTCTATCGTATTTTGTTATTGCAAAAGGATCTTTTCCCTCTTTTCTCAACTCATCTAGTTTTTCTCTTCTAATCTTCATTAATTGATTTATATCTAATTCTTCATTAACATTATTGTCCATTAAAATCTCCCTTTCCTTGTTAAAATCTTGCCCTATTATATAACAAATTTCCAGTATTGTAAACCTTGTATATTACAAATCTACCACTACATAAAGAACATCATCTATATATTTGATTTGTATTTCTTCATCACTTGGGTTCTCAAAATACTTATCTACAATTTCTTTATCTGCATATTGCTTCTCTAATTTAATATTTTTGTCTCCATATATTCCAAACATATTACTAAAATCTCTTGATAATAGATAATACGAATTATAAAATGTAATTTCTGAATTATATAATTCATTTAACCTATCGCCATTTGTAGTATAATATACTGCATATTTTTGTACATTTATTCCTTTGTCTTGTAAATTTTTAGCTTCTGTTTCTATTCTTTTTACAAATCTTTCATCTAATTCATTTGCAAATTTAAATTCACTTGTCACTTTTACAGTATTACATACACTTAATATAAAATACAGTATTACCATAGTTGTTAATATATTTAAATATATTTTTTTGCCTTCTAGCATTTCCATATTACATATCATATAAATAAATAACGCTGGTATAGCTGCTCCTAATGATAATGCACATCTAAAACATAATTCTATTGATTGTATTGGGAAAAATATAAATATAGAAACTATGTATACATAAAACACTATTAATGCATTTATAGGCTGTGTAACGTTTTTGTTCTTTATTCCATATACGAATACTACTATTAATATCAATATGCTAGCACTAATAAAAATATATTTAGGAAAATATCCACAGCAATCTATAAGAAAATCATCCATCTGCATAATGTTTCTTTTCAATATACTCATATATTTTTCTAAACTTGGAAATCTCTCTGTAAGTTCTAATTTAGTAATATACGGAACTATACTTACTATTAAAGAGCTTAATATTGCAGAAATTATAATAATAATTGCTGGATTTAATATTTTCTTAAAAAACTCTTTGTTAATTTTTTTGGTTTCTAATAAGCACATCAAAAATGCAGTCGCTATATATATAGTAACTGTTCCTTGATACCATAACATTCCTAAAACAGCATATATAAATCCCATTTTTTTGTTTTTATTTATTACAGTATTTTTTAGTGATAATATATATAATAAAATACTTGTTGCAATTGCAAAAGCCTCAATAAATTGCATTGTATCTATCTGAACGAAATTAAAAATAAATGTATAACTAACTAAAAAGTATATGCATTTATTTTTTGTATTCTTCGCTTTTTTATAATGATTTATAATCATATACAACTGTAAAACTGTGATTGCAGATATAAAAATTGCAATTGCTAAATTTATAATATACCATACCTTATAGCTTGGATTTATTATTCCAACTACACTTACAATTCCTGCAAGAAATAATCTTCCGTCTCTTATATATGCATCTTTTAATGCATAATCTGTATATCCTTGCGAAATTATTCTATATGTATCTATAGAATAATATCCATCCCAGAAAAACCAATAGCTAATTCCTGCAATAACTATTGATAGTAATACAATGATTAATTTTTCTTTAGTCTTCATTTTTCCCCTCTTTAAATATTTTTCTTATATACAAAAAGCTACCATCTGGTAGCTTTTGTAGTAATAAACTCTTACATTGAATGTTTACCTTTTCCTCTTTTTGTCTTTTTCTCTTGTTTTATCTCTTCTGCATAATTGTAAAAATCATCTAATGCTTTTTGATGTCTATAATTTAAAGATGCTGTATCTTCTTTATTTTCTATTTTCTCTTCTATTTCTTCTTTTTTATTAGGGGCATCTTCTTTGTCTTCTTCTTTTGCTTTGCGTATTTCTTCTAGTTTTCTTTCATCTTCCATTTCCTGTATAGCCTTTGGCTCTTTAGCAGCTGCCTCATCTTTAAGCTCCTTCATAGCTTTTGGTTCTTGTCTTTCTATTTCTGACTCTTCATTTATATAATCATCTTCATCCCAATCATCCTCGTCAGCTCTGCTCCTTGAATATAATGAAATAGCAAGAATAATGCCAACAAAACATAATAATACTGCTGCTCCTCCAATTACTTGTTCCATTGTTAATGGGCCAAATTTTGTATCTTCTTTTTCTATAGACGGATAAGCAAGTTCTATATCCTCATTCTCTGCTACTGTATTTTCTACGGCTTCATTTGTAACTTGATTTGTAGTATTTGTTACTTCATTTTCTGTCGAATTATTACTAGCTGTATTACGTGCTCTAGTACTTACAGTATTTGCTGCAAAGCAAGAAGTATTCATTGCAAAAATCATTAATAACATTATTATAACTAAACTTATTTTTCTATTTATCTTTTGCATAAGCATCCTCCTAATTTATAGAAAAATTTTCTGCTTTTAGTATATAATAAACTAATTTTTTCGTCAATAAAACACCTTTATATTCTTAATTTTTGCCCTACATAAATATAATTTACATTTTTTATGCCATTTAGTTCTGCTATTTCATTTATATTTTTTCCAAATCGATTTGCTATTGTACTAAGCGTATCGCCTTTTCTTACAGTATATATACTATGTCCACAGTCATATTCACCTATGCTTATATTTACAGGTATTCGTATTACCTGATTAATATAAATTCTATTAACATTTCTAATTCCGTTTATATATGCAAGTTCATTTACAGTAGTATTATATTTATTAGCAATTCCCCATAAAGTATCCCCTCTTTTAATTCTATAACTCATATATTTTGTTTGTATATTAGCAGTACTTTTAGCAATTATTAAGCTTTGACCAGGATATATAAGATTAGGATTAGAAATGCCATTATTATTTACAATGTTTTGTACAGTCGTATTAAATCTTTTTGCAATACTATATAAATTGTCTCCCCTTTGTACAATATAAATTGTATTATTTTTATCATCACTACCAGTACTTATAGAATTATTTTTAGTTGGTATTAATAATGTTTCATTAGCATAAATCATATTAGGATTTTGTATATTATTTAATCTTACAAGTTCATTAACGGTTGTATTATATCTTTGTGCTATTTCTGATAGCGTATCTCCTCTTTGAATTGTATATCTTATATAATCGTCAACATTACCTGTATTTCCACTATTTTCATTGTTTTCTTCATTACTTGGTATTTCTTCTTGACTATCTAACAATATCTCGCTTGTAAATCTATCTCTATCAACATAACCGTTTATTCCTGGTACAGTTCCTCTATCTGTATATTGAAACCCTTCCCATACACTCCATTTACCATTATCTGATGGATTACTTACATAATACTGTGCTACCCATAAAGGATATTCGTTTGCAAGTTCCTCACTAAATATAGTTCTGGCTGATGATGTATTACTATAAATTATCATTTCTTTGTTTGTTAATTCTTGTACTCTTTCTAAAAACACTTTAGAAATTTCATTTATTTCACTTGTTGATAAATTTCCGAAATTTTCAAAATCCATAGCTAATTTACAAGTTGGAACAGTCCCTGCAATTGTACTTGCAAAATGTTCTGCTTCTAATATAGCCTCTTCCGTAGTTCGTGCTCTTACATAATGATAAAATCCTATATTAAGCCCATTACTTCTAGCTCCTTCATAATTTCTACGAAAATAGCTATCAACTGTATTTTGCCCTTCACTAGATTTTATGTATACAAAGTCTATGCCAGAATTTTTTACTTGCGAAAAATCTATTTCTCCTTGCCAACCACTAACATCTATTCCTTCATATACTCTTCCTGCAGGTTCAATTGCATAAATATTAGGCTGAAATATAATCAAAAAATTAGTAATTATATAAACAATAAAAATAACCTTAACAATTCTTTTCATAAACTCACCTACTTATTGTAGTTTATGATTTTTGCCTTGTTAAGGTTCTTCGGAATTCGGGATTTGGGGACGATGTTTATACCCGAAAAGGGAAAAAAGGAACGTCCCCAATTCCCGATTTACATGTGTAATCTTTTCTTTGTTTCTTCCCACATTGCCTTGCCACATAAAATTACTGTTAGCAATAATGAAAGTCCTGCTATTCCGCTTGCAACAATTGTTAAAACTTTATTTTCTAGTACTCCACAAAATAATAATATTAATTGAATCATACTAAACAAAAAAGTTAACATATGATACATTGCATATCTCATATATCTTTTTCTACTTACTATAGTTAAAACCATAAGTGTTGAATTTGCTACCATAATTACTATTGGTATTGCTATATTTATTGACCATCCACTATAACCTATAAAATAGTCTATTGCCAATATTAATAATGACACTAATAAGCATTGTACAAATACATTTGAGGCAATATTTATATTTCTTTTTTTAGTATAAATTACCGTTCCATATACATATATTATCCCTGCTATGCAAAGCATTGACCAATGGTTTGTTTTATCTACAAGAACATTTATAATTAGCAAAATATTAATAATAATTATAGATATTGCTATTGATGCAATTAAGATTATATTATTTCTTTTTATATTAGATAATTTTGGATATAACATATTAAACACCATTACTTTCTATTTCAACATGAATTCCTAATTCTTCTAAAATCTTTTTAAATTCATCTTCTATCTTTGTTTGCATTAATATTGATGTAAATGTAAAAAACATTTTATCTTCGTATGAACATGTTGAACATTTTATTTTTTCAACTCTCTCTGGAGCAATCAAAAAGAAAAAGTCTTCTATGTATTTTTGATAATCTGCAATAATACCAATTCTACCGATATTTGAAAAAGTAGTTGTCGTATATTTTCTAATTTCTAAATAACTTAATCTTACAAATATTTGCTTCATAAATAATGGAATTATTCTTATAAAAAAGTTATTTCCTAGTTTAACATTTAATGACATTGTTTTCATTACTTCTTCTGGTTTTAATAAATTTTCAAAATCTGATTTTACCAATTTTAAAACATCATCTAAATTGTTAAAATCAACCTTTTTACCATCTGCTGTAACTGTTATATAAGAAAAGAAATTACTTAATGTCTTGGATTTAAAATACTTTTTCAAATTTACAGGTACACAAATTTTTATAGGCTTATTACTAGTAGTATTCTTCATGTTGCCTAAATAAATAGCCTTTATTAATACCGCTGTTAAAAATTGAGTAATAGTAACTTCCTTTTGCTTACTAATTTCTTTTAACTTAGTTAAATCTATAATTTCATGCGTTGCTCTTATAGCTTCAAATGGAATCTTTCTTCCTTTTAAAATATATGCCTTTTTACTTATAGAATTATTCTTAGCTTTTTTATTATAGTTTTTTAAATAGCTATCTTCTATATTAAAATCAAATTTTCTGTCTGTTCTTACTACATTTTTAAAGTCTTTTGCATATTCTATTTCTATATATTGATAAACTATTTCTTTAAAAAATTGTACTGCACTATTTCCATCTGTTAATGAATGAAAAATATCTATATTGATTTTTCTATCAAAATAAGTAACCTTAAATAAATAATCGTTGTTGGTGTTTGGATCAATATATTTGCATGGATAATCTTTTTCTTCTTCTATTACTATTTTTTTATCATTATACTCAAAATAATACCAAAAAAATCCTTTTCTTAATCTTACTTTAAAGAATTCAAATTTGTTAAGTGCATTATTTACAGCCTTTTCTAATAGTTTTGGACTAACTTTATCCTTCATTACAGCAGATATCCTAAAAACACTACTATATTTTCTGCTAGAAGATAATGGAAATATCTTAGCAGAATTGTCAAGTCTTCTCCAAACTAATTCTTTTTTTTCTTTTCTTCTCATTTTTAGCTCCTTAATTATTTTTTAATAATTCTATCATTTGTTTATATGGCTCTTGAACCAGTGGGTCACTTTCTTTATCCTTGTATTTATATAAAAGCCAAATATGTGTTGCTTGTTCTGTTTCATAAACATTAATATTAGTTCCAACTTTTTCTGCTCTTTCTTTTAGTACTTCAACATCTGCATTTAATATATCATATGTTCCTGTAAAAATAGACACGTTTTGTAATTTATCCAGTGGTCCATCTACAGGGTTTACTAAATAATTATCTATCCCATCTTCTCCTGCATAATTTTCACCAGCTAATTTTAGTGCTGCTTTATTAAGCATAGGATCATTTTCTTCTATTTCTGCAATCTTAGGATTATTCATCCTTACATCTAACCATGGTGATATTAGTATTGTTTGATTTGGCATAGCTATATTTTCTTCTCCCATTTTTTCTACTAAAGCTAATGCTAAACCTCCACCAGCTGAATCTCCCATTACTACAAAATTAGATGGTTCTACTTGCTGTATAACTTTTTTATACAGAGATTCCATCATGTTAATAGTATCTTTATAATTATATTTTGGAGTAAGTGGATAATCTGGAAGTATGATTGTACATCCTAATTGATTTATAATATCTCCACATGTTTTCCAATGCTCTTTTTCTAAATCTGCAACATATGATCCACCATGAACATACATTATTACTAAATCATTTGTTACACCCTCTTTTGGCTCCATTACATATACTGGTCTATTTTCTACTTCGTATTTACTTAAATTATATTCTTTTTTGACGTATCCCGGTACTCTTGCTTTTATATCTCCCTTAAATAAATATATAATTAACACTACTGCACATATTGTTCCAATTAATATTATAGCTAATAGTATTTTCACTATAACAAATAATTTTGCTGTTGTCATTTTTCTTCCTTTCTTATTTGTCTTGCTCTAATTTATGTCTTATATTTTATCATATTTTATTTAGTTGTAAAATAATTAAATAGAAAAATCACTTATCTCTAAAAAAGAAATAAGTGATTTTGCAGAGGTTATAAAATGCTTAATTAAACAGTTTCATTTTCACTGGCCATTTCTTTAATAATAGGCCATAATTCAAATGGCGCATCTTCGATGCTATCATTTTCTAAATAATAGCCACCTTCGAACTTTTCCGGAACCATAAAACGGTCTTCTCTTATATTATAGATTTGCACATGTTCTATCGATGGCTCATTATTATTTTCAGTAGCCGGATATATTATTCCTTCTACATAAAAATACATATCTTTCAATTCTTCTTCATCATATTGCTTAACCAACATTCTCTGCCCAATTTTACAGTCTAAGAACATTATGAGTTCTTTGTCCATATCAGTGCGGTAAAACTCCACCTCACTCACAACTGAATCTGAATCAATCTCGTAGTCAAAATACCCTTCAACTGGATTAAACCACCTGATATCATCAGGTTCCAAAAGAACTGCATCTTCACTTTTGTCCTCTGGTATAAATACCATTTCAATATTCTCTTGCTTAAGTTCTTTTGAAAGACTTGGACAAAGTTTTCTTACTTTGCGATTATCCTCTGTAAACAGATAGGCTGTTTGCAACCGGATAATTGATATTTCTGAAAATTTCTTCATTTTCTACCCTCCATATATAACCTCTGCATTTGCAAATTATTTTTGCGTGAATTTTATTATATTCCCTTCATAAAGCTTGGTCAATGTTTTTTATTTAATTCTTAGCTACATGCCAAAAAAAGACCATCTAAAATTAGATAGTCTTTTGAGTATAATTTATTTTTGAAAATCTTCTATATCAGACACATTTAACGCAAAGTATGGTAATTCTTTATCTTTTTCTTTTAAGAATATTACAAATGAATCATTAAAAGAAAAATCTCTAATATCTTGTGGTTCTACCGCATTAGTTGTTACAGCCATACCAGCTTCGCTAGTTAATTTTGCACCTTCTTTGTTTAATTCAAATTCAATAGTTTGCATTGCTTTTTCTATTGTTAATTTTTCGCCATTAACATCTTCGAATTCTTTATTTTCTAAATCTGTATATTCTTTCTCAGAATTAATACTAATTTCTGGAACTTGCAAAATCTCAGCTTCTTCTAATGAAGTATTTCCTGTATAATTTGTTCTTTCATTAGTTATTTTTTCCCAAATCTGATTAAAATTTTGTATTGTATTTGTTCTACACAAAATTATTTCATCGTTTGTTGTAGTTGATATTGATATAGCTTTATCCTTTTCGTTGTTATAATATAATACACTAACCTGGCTTCTTGCTTCTGAATTAGAGTTTGCTTTTAAACCAAAGTAACTTGTTTTTGTATCTTTCCCTGCAAAATCTCCTGTTTCTAAATCATCAAAAGGTGTTGCAAATTTTAGATCTTTTATAAGCATTGCATATATTAGATATTTTTTAGCATTTGCATCTGTATTCCAATTAAAATTATTTATAAAATCGCTTGTTTTTCCAAATTTATTATTTAAATCTGTTTCTATTTGTGTTTTTAATTCTGGTGAGATTACTCCATAAGTTTTATAATAATCTTCTTCTGAAATCATATCTGCTGAAAAAGCAGATTTATTAAGGTTATCTACACAATCTAATTGAGGAGAAAATTCTATATCTTGCTTAACAATCTCATTTTTTAAATCGTTCCAAACTATTTGGAATGTACCACACCACATAGTATTTCCTTTAACCTTATCAGATAAAGTTGGAACTATTTTTACACCATCATCTTCTGCTGTAAAAACTGGTGCAATTGTATTTTGAATAATATCTTGTGCCTTTTCTGCAATCTGTTCATTATATTTACCTATTAAAACTATAATTGCGACGATTATAGCTATTAGAACAATAAATAGAACTATATTGACTTTTTTATTTTCCATATTTTCCACCTCATTTTTTGCCATTATACCAATATTGCAATTTTTTTACAATACTCTATTTATATATTCTTCTAAACATTCCCCTGTGTTTTTCATTTCTTTTGCAATATCTTTTCCTACGTATCTATAATGCCATTCCTCGTTAGAAACTTTTGTTATATTAATTTTATCTTTAGGATATCTTAATATAAAACCATATTTGTAACTATTAGCATTTAGCCATTCCCACATAGGTTCATTATCTTCAGGATTGCTAGGATTACTAAAATCTATTGCAAGTCCAGTTTCGTGTTCAGAATACCCTGGCTTTTGAACTTCAGAATTTGTTTTCTCTATTGCTTCTTTTTCTGTCATTCCTTCGTTCTTATATGCTTTAATTCTTCTATCATATATATCTTGTTGCTCTTCTTTATCCCTATAAGCAGTATTTATATTTAAATTAACGCCATCTTTTTTAGCATCTTTAAACATATCGTCTAAATCATTAATAATACTACTGTCAACCAAATACCCATTATATTCTACTAAATTTGCTATGTAATCGTCTGGAATTTTATTAGTTCCATTTACCAAAACAACATTCATATTATCCTCTACTTCCATAGTATTTGTATTTATTGCATATGTGTCAAACTGTATATAACCTTCTTGATGTAAAAATACCAAAATACCAATAAAAATTATAATAAGAATTACTTTTGAGGAATTTTTCTTTTTCTTTTTTTTCATTATGTATTTCTCCTTAAAAAGCCCATATTTACATATGGACTTTTAATGTTTTAATTATTCTTTATTTGCTGATTTTTTTCTTATTAAAATCAATGGTGTTTGTTCATGTCCTTGACCTGTTGGATTATCCCTTATTAAACCTTTTAGTTCTTCCTCTGTTAGTTTTATATCATCTGAATGACCTATTACTTCTTGTCCTAAGTCATTAGCATCAACAATCATACAAGAAATTCCTAATTTATCATGTATTTCGTTACATACTTTTGATGGATTTTCTGGTAATAAAATTCCTATATCTCCATATTCTTTCCATACGTGATCATAAAAACCATCTAAACCACTTACTTCTTGTCCAACTATTTCGTAAAATACTCCTTTTTTACCAAATAATTTTGTAACCGCACTTGCTAAGCTTGCCCATAGTACTTTTAATAGTCCTACTTGATTAATAGCAAATTGCATTTTTATTGGTTCACCAACACCTACACCTGCAGTAGTTTTATGTGCGAATTTAGATAAAAATTTTGCCCAAAATCCTACTTTTATATCTTCTCTTTTTAATACTCTATTTTGACATAATGCGATTATTTTTTCACTGCTTGATATTATATCTCCCTCTTGATATATTGGTGAAACATATTCTTTAAATAAATCTATATAACTATCTCCTTGTTTTACAAATCTTGTTTTAATTGCATGTCTTAAATAAACTTCTCCATTAACCTCTATTTCTACATTTTTTCCTTCATTAGCATGAAATTCCATTGTAATCCACCTTTCTTTCGTTTGTTTTTGTTATTTTATCCCTATTCTATATTTTTTTCAATACTTAAAATAGTTTTATTATATATATTATTATTTGATATAAGATATTTATTTGGGCAATACCAGCTAATGTTCCAGTTATTAACCTTCTAAAATTAGTAGATTCCTTTATTTTCTTAAATTGAATATACCAATCTAAAAACATTATTCCTAAAAATATAAAATCTAAATATATTGGAATATTAACTTTTATAAAAATAAATATTATAGAAATAATTTGCCCCAATAATATTCCTGTACATCTACTACATATAGGAAACTGAAATTCTCCTATTTTAAAACTTCTATCTTCTCTTTGATGACAACCACACCTATTTCCTAGACGCATAGACCATGCCCATATTTTTCTTTGTGTACTCTTTTTCATTAAAATCTATTCCCGCAATCATTACATATATTTGTTGTTTTAGTAGTAGTTGTTGTATCTCCAGTATTACATAAGCCACACAATATTCCTGGCCATCCAAACAGTAAATAGCCACAACACGCGTCTCCGCCATTAAAACCTTTGGTATGTGTATTAGTATTTACAATACTCGATATATTTTCGCTTCCACATCTTGGACATCTCATATATTTTCCTCCCAATTTTTTTCTAATTATATATATATTATGTAAAAAAATCAATTAATGTTTTCTTAATTCTTGTATATTAGGTTCATAAATGTTAAAATAAGTTTCGAAAGGAGCAGACTATATATGTACAAAAAAGATTGGTTATTAAATCAAATAGATGATTTAGTTGAATTTTTAGCAAAAGTATTCTTAAATCAAACTTCAACAGAATATCTTCCAGAAAATATTGTAAATTCAACTTCTGATGAATTATATAATTCACTTGATAAATTAATTTGTGAAAAAAAAATTAACGAAGCAGAAAATTTATTATTTGATAAAATAGAAGTTCAAAATCCTAAGCATCTTGCTATAGCTATAAATTTTTACGATAAACTTAATAAATTACCAGATGAAACTTTAGAAGAAGCTAATTATTCAAGAGAAGAAATAAATCAAGGATTAAACGATATTTTAGATAAATTTGGAATTAAAATAGATTTAAAATAGCTCATTTATATAAAATAAATGAGCTGTTTTTTATTTTATAAATTTTTCTTTAATCTACATGTATAGCAACCTAGATTTCTTAATTTACTATATTTTATCCTAATGCTACATCTAAAATCATCATTATTACAAAACCTAATGCTACACCAATTGTTCCAATGTTAGTATGTTCTCCTGCTTGTGATTCTGGTATTAATTCTTCTACTACTACATAAATCATTGCACCTGCAGCAAATGCTAAAATATATGGCAATATTGGAACCACTGCATTAGTAAATAATATTGCAACAATTGCTGCTATTGGCTCTACAATGCCTGAAAGAGCTCCATATAAAAATGCTCTTCCTTTAGAAATTCCTTCTGCCTTTAATGGCATAGATATTATCGCACCTTCTGGGAAATTTTGTATAGCCATTCCTACTGCCAATACTATAGCACCAGCTATAGTCATACTTGTATTTCCAATTAACGCTCCGGCAAATACGACTCCTGTTGCCATTCCTTCTGGTATATTATGAATAGTAACTGCCAATACTAATTTTGTAGTTTTCTTAAAATTTGATTCCAATCCCTCAGCTTTTTCTGTTTCTAGATGCTGATGTGGTACTAATGTATCTAAAATTAGCAAAAATATAATTCCTAACATAAAACCTACTGCAACTGGAACCCATGCAAATCTTCCAGCTGTCATATCTAATGCTGGCATTAATAAAGACCAAATTGACGCTGCCATCATTACTCCAGCTGCAAAGCCTAATAATAGTTTTTGAACTTTTTTATTTATTTCCTTTTTTCTCATAAAAAATACTAAACCAGAACCTAACGCTGTTCCTAAAAAAGGAATAAGTACTCCTATAATTACATTACTCATTATGTCCTCCTCTACATTTTAATAATATTTTACTTATTTATTATAACGCAGATGTTTTTTTTATACAATTTTATTTTTTGCAATATGAATTTTTTTATGTTACAATTTTTTCGATAATATCTTTTAGGAGGTTTTTATGACAGAAAAAGAAAAAGCAAAAAATGGCGAATTATATAATCCTATGTATGATGAAGAATTAATAAATGAACGTTTTAAAGTTAAAGATTTATGTTTTAAATACAATAATACTCTTCCTTCTAATGTAGAAGAAAGAAATTCTATTTTAAAACAAATCCTAGCTACCACAGATGAAACTACAATTATTGAACAGCCTTTTATTTGTGATTATGGCTATAACATTTATTTTGGAAAAAACTTTTATGCCAATCATAATTTAGTAATTCTTGATACCGCTACTGTAAAATTTGGTGCTAATGTTTTTATTGGTCCAAATTGTGGATTTTATACTGCAGGTCATCCTGTAGATGTTAATCAAAGAAATTCTGGATTGGAATATGCTAAACCTATAACAGTTGGCAATAATGTTTGGTTTGGTGGAAATGTTGTCGTACTACCTGGAGTTACAATTGGTGATAATACTATAATAGGAGCAGGTAGTATTGTTACAAAGGATATTCCTTCAAATGTAATCGCAGTGGGAAATCCATGTAAAGTTATAAAATCAATCTAATAAATAAAACTGTGGATGATTTTTCATTCCACAGTTTATTTTATACTTATATAAGAAATTTAAGTCATTTATATTTCCAATCAAATTGCATGGTAAAAAACTTTCTTATTTTAATTTTCCATAATACATATCCTTAAATATACCTTCTTTTTCTATTAGCTCAGTATATTTTCCATCTTCCTCTATTTTTCCTTTATTTAAAACTATAATTCTATCACAATTTTTTAAAGTAGTTAATCTGTGTGCTATAGAAATAATAGTAGTATTATTTTCTTTTTGTAATTTTTCTATTTCAATTTGAATATGTCTTTCTGAAGTATTGTCTAGTGCTGATGTTGCCTCATCTAAAATTAATATTTTAGGTTTTCTTAAAAAGATTCTAGCTATAGCTATTCTTTGTCTTTGACCACCAGAAAGATTATTTCCACCTTCTGATATTAAAGTGTTAAATTTATCTGGTAAATTGTTTATATAATCAAAAATATATGCCTTTTTAGCTGCCTCTTCTACTTCTTCTAAACTTACTTCTTTATCCATTCCATAACAAATATTTTCGTATATCGTACCTGCTATTAAAAATGGACTTTGTGGTACTAATGCAATAATCTCTGAAATATCTTTTCTAGTTAACGAATTTATATTTTTACCATCTATGAATATATCTCCATCACCTTTTTCTAGTTTACATATAGCCTTAATAAGTGAAGATTTTCCACAGCCACTAGGACCTGCAATTCCTAAAAACATACCTTCATTTATATTTAGGTTAAAATTATCTAATATAACTTTTTCTTTGTTTTCATTATAATAAAATTTTAAGTTATTAACTTCTACTATTGATTTGCTTGTATCTTTATTAGTTTGCTCTCCCTCTTCTACTAATGCATAAGAAAAGTCATTAGGTAATTCTGTCATTTTAAAGAAATCTGTAGCTAAAACTGTACATTCTGATAATTCGTCAAATATTCTATGTAACTCCTCTAATGGTTTTGTTAATTGTGTAAAACATAAATATGCTGTTAAAACATTACCAACAGTAATTACATTTTTAGTTGCTAGCCATGTTGAAATTCCTATAATTAAAACTGTAAATACTGCTTGATTTATAAATTTTAAGCAATCATATTTTGCCATTTGTTTATGATGCTTCATTTCTTTTTTTCTTAAAAATTCTGATTTATTATTAAATCTATTTGTTTCTAATTCAACACTATCTGTTATTCTTATTACTTCTATTCCATTTAGTAATTCTACAATTGTACCATCCATTGCAGATTTAGTTTCTAATAATTCTACTCTTATACCTTTTTGAGTACTAATTTGTCTAAATACTATTGCGATTCCTATTGGAATAACAAGTAACATAGGTAATGCTAACGATATGGGTAAAGTTATAAAAATTGTTATTATAGCTGCAATACTATTAAATATAGCTGGTGCAAAATCCATAAACATTAATTTTTCTAATTTTACTGTTCCCTCTAAGCATCTATTTAATCTTCCATGAATATTCCCTGTCATATTCTCCCTAAAATATGATAAAGGTGCTTTTAACAATGAATTAATTACTATTCCTCTCGCTTTTTTTTCTGTTCTTGTAGCTGTATCTTCTACCATTACTCTTCTTACTATCTTTATGATTTCATTTACTACATTTACTATTAATATAAAAACTAAAAATGGGATTACCTTAATAAAATCCACTTGATTTTCTACTAAAATATCATCTGTAAGCCAACCTATTGCTTTTGGAGTTAATTGTGCAAGACCTGCAGATACTATCATTATTATAATTATTATTATAAAATTACGTTTTTGCTTATTATCTAATAATTTATATAACTTTTTTAGTACATTTTTTACATTAGTTTTCTTTTTCACATTTATCCCCCTTTTCAATCTCTATTATTTTACTATAGTTTACATAAGTTTTCAAGACTTTTATAAAAAAATAGAGGTATCCCTCTATTTTTTATAGCACTATATCATCCTTCTTTATCTCCATAGTTTTTAAATTACATATTTCAAGTGAATTGATCTCATTATCCTTCTGATTAAAAGTATATCCATATCCATTTAAAAAGTAATAATATCTTTTTGGTAAATCAGTTTCTTGCCCTGTTTTTAAATTAACTTTATATGTACTCTGACCTGAAGTAAAATATGCAAATTCATCATCTATATATGCTAATCTTTCAAATCCACCATGTGCTTTCCAAACAATTTCTTCTGTATTATTTTCTGGATTAATCTTATATAAACTAAATTCTGTTTCTATATTGTTTCCATCAGTACCTTTTCTAGTAAACACATAATTACCATCTGCTGAAAATACATCGTTTCCAAACATACCTAATTTATGATTTTCATTTGTGTTTAAATATATTATTCTATATGCTTCATTATCTGCAAAATCAATATATGTTAAACAATTATCATCTACATTACTAATATATGTTCTTCCCTGTGCTAATTCTTTTTTGTTTGTTCCATCAATATTTGCAGAATATATACTTCTTGAAGTTAAATCTGTGTAATAAATAGTATTATTATGTATTTTAAAATAATTTTTAACATTTTCTATAATTGTTTGTTTATCACTACCATCTTTATTCATAACACATAAATTACCTTGAGGTGTTCCGTTTATTCTGTCATACCCTACCTGATCTGTAAAATATATCTTGTCATCTGTAAGCCATAATTGTATAGATGCTCCATCATAAATTTTTTCTGCATTTCCTTGTAAGTCTATCTTATAAATTCCTTTTCCTCTATAGTAATTTGGCATTGCATATACATATTCACCATCAAAATAAAGTTTATTTACACCATCTTCCATATTATATAGTAACTCTAATTTTTCTTCCTTACAATCGTATTTAAATATATTGTTTGTAGAATTATTATATATAATTATATCTCCTATTTTTGCAAAGCTACTTCCTGTTTGCATACTATATGTTTTCTCATTTTCCAATTTTTGTTCTTCACTTATCTTAACATCTTCTATCAATGTATTTTTAGAATTACTCTCGCTTATATTTACCTCGGTTCCAGTTTTAAAAATAATAAGCTGTATTAAAACTATTATTATAATTATAGCTAACGCTATTATAATTTCTCTAAATCTTTTCATTATTTAATCCCCTCTATGGACTTTCTAGCCAATATCTTAGACATATTTAAATCTCTAAAGTCCATTTTTTCATTTGATAAATTTTCGTAAACATCATTTATATATCTTATAGTCTCATTTTTAGTTTGCTCATCTACATTTTTTATCTCTAAAATTTGTATAAACTCTGGAATAGCATCTGTTCCAGTTTCTTCTTCTAGATACTCTAAATCTATTTTTCCTGTTTCTATATATCTTTCTATATTTCCTTTTGCGATAATTGCATCAAAATTAATAAAATTCATTCCTATATATACAACAATTAAAATCATACAATATGTTCTTAATAAGTGTTTCTGCTTGTTTAATATATATAATACTGTTGGAATTAATAAAATAGCTTCTGCAAATAATACACAATATACTAATAACCTTAAAAAAGTATATCCATATGCTTGTTCATAAAAATACATTCTAACTGCAGAAGATATTATTATTATAAATGTGAATATTACCATAATTATACACATAAAGTTTAAATATTTGTTATTTTTAGCTGCATATTTTTTTGTAACTAATATCACTATTAAATTTATCACTGATACAACCATTAACTGGAAAAAGCCCTGTCTTGCATAATCTGCATAATTAATATTCGTTTTTTGCATAAATAGTGAATTTATTTGAATTATACAAAATAGCAAATAAACTATATTTAATGATGTTAATACCATTTTAAAAGTAGTACTGTCTACACTTTTATTTTCTTCTTTTACTTCTTCATCCACAAAATATTCATCATATCTAGTAATGATATAAAAAAAACTTGATAAATATATAAACACACATACTATTAAAATTACTCGTATAAAAATTCCCATTAAATCTACATTATTAAATAAATTAAAAAATGAATTTATTATATTTGTAATCATATCACTAAATACTGAATCTGCTGAAGCTAAAATAGCAATAATAATTATTACTAAAGGAACCGTAATACATAGCCCCTTTATTATATTGCTTGATTTTTTATCTTTAATCTTTTCCTGATTTATATTAAATTTCCCAGTAAGTGATTTCCTTAATTCTGCCATTGTTTCGCCAATATATGCAAATGGTTCTATTACTATATCTAAAATTCTTTCGAGCAATGTTTTTGGAATTAATTTACTTGTAGTTAAATTTAATATCATTATGATTAATAGTATTGGTATTACTAATAGATTTAACAAATAAAAAAAACTATTATTAAAAATAAAGTAAGTACTTGCTAAAATAATTATTGGTATTATTAAAAATCTTGAATTTTTATTTTTTATTTTATTTGTTTTTTCTAATAATATTACTATGTAATATGTAATTGGTATTGCAAACAAAAACATTGAAAGTCCTAGCTGTTTTCCAAAGAATAATATTACACTCCATACACTGAGTAATATTGCTCCTAAAAATATATTTATTTTTTTCATAATAAAATACCTCCATAAATATTTTATGAAGACATTTTATTTCTTTTGTTATCGTTTGTCAATAATTATTTATTGTTTTTATATAAATAATTGGATTATTATATCCAAAACTAATATAAATAAACCACTTAAAAATATTAACAAAAATGCCCACTTTCTATTAATATATCTTAAAACATATGCTAATTTTGGATTACTTTCATCATAATATACATCAATTTCTGAACCTATTGGGTATATTTTTTCCATTGGATTTTTATAAATTCTAATAAATGAATTTACTTTTTGTTTTATAATTAATCTTTGTTTTTCATCTTCTTTATATTCAACTTCAGAATTTGATTCTAATGGACTACTAGTAGTTACTATTTTATATGATTTATACTCTGGACCTGTTACTTTATATTCTTTTCCATTTGCTTCAAAAGAGACAATTGGAAGATGTACTCCACTATGTTCCCCACCTCTATTGGCTAAAGTATATTTTTTTACTATCCCTTTAGTTCTTGCTTTGCATCTTTTTTCTTGAATTAGATATTTATAATAAACTTTAAATGCTATTATAAATAAAACTATCGCAAATATTGTAAGAAATATCCCAAATACAATTTTAATTATTTGTGTCTCTTGCATCTTAACTCTCCTTAAAATACTCTTTTATAATTTTTATCAAATCATTTAGTTCTTTAAATTTGTTAGAATTTATATAAATTCCAAATTCAATTTTACCTAATTCTATAGTAGTTTTTACCTCAACTAAATTAAACTTTTTTAAATCATTCTTATCTACATATTCTCGTGTTATTAAACCTAAAACTTTTCCTGAACTTGCAAGTTCTAGAATAGTTTTATAACTGCTATTTCTTAAATTTAAATTCTTACCATGAGTTAGTTCTTTTATTCTTTCTACAGATTGTGCATATGTTCTTGGTGCATATATAATTTGATCCTCTATATTTTCAATCGTTAGTTTTTTCCTTGCAAATGGTGATTCTTTACTTGCAATAATTACATCATGTAAATATCCTAATTTAATATATTTAATTTCATTCAATATATCTTTATTATTTCTTTTTGAAAAAACTATATCTAATTCTTCATTTTTCAATTTTTTCATCATTTCAGATGTTTCTTCACAAATTAAATTTAATTTTACATTTGGATATTTTAAGCAATATTTATTTATAACATCTCCAAAGATGCAACTTCCCATATGATTATGTGTTCCAATGTTAATAAATTTTTCTTTAGTTAATAGTTCGTCAATTCTATTAAGTTCTTCAATGGAATTTTTAACCTTAGCATATAGTTCTTTCCCTTCTGCTGTTAAAGAAAGTCCTTTACTCTTTCTATCAAATAATTTTAGAGTTAATTGTTTTTCTAAATTTTTAATTTGTTTGGTGACAGCTGGTTGGGATATATTTAGTTTTGCACTTGCTTTAGTTATATTTTCTTCTTTAGCAACTGCAACAAAAATTCTATATAATTCAAAATCTATCATATTACATCATTCCTGTATTATATTTTTTCTAAACGTTTTTATATCACAAAAGCATGAGACATTCAACATATCCCATGCTTTTGTAATTAAAATCTATCAAATAATTTTAATAAATCTTCGAAGGCTTTTTTTGTTTGCCTTCCCTCTTTTCCATTTAAATTATAATGGATTGAAGTATTTTTACACCCAGACAAGTGCAATACCATATTCGATGATAAAAATAAGCTAAATACTCCTTCTTGGCAATTACCTGTTTTATATAGTAAACAATTACTAATGCAATATTCAGAATACTTTGCTCCTCTTGTAGAATCCTTTACTTGAATCCAATTATTGCCCCTAAAATAGCAACTCATTGGAATTCCATTGCCTTTGCTTATTAATTGTGTTGTCCACTCTGCTTCTGAATGATTTGAAATTTCGGATAAGAAATCATAAAAGTTGCTCATTGGAATAAAAAGCTCTTCCCACAATTTATATGCTGCTTCCCCGCTGACTTTATTAGAATATCCAAAGTATTCAGAGAACCTATTTAAGTCCAATAATTTAACATTTACATTTAATTCATCAATTGCTTTTAATACAAGTAATTTAACTTGACATTGATTTAGCTTAGTTACGACAATATTGTATCGTACTGAAAGTCCATTACTCCTTAACAATTTTGTTATTCTTATAACATCTTTAGAAAGATATTTTGGAAAATGAACACCTTCTATGTATTCTGATATGCTATCTACACTAAAAACAATATCTATATTTTCTTTGTATTTTTTAAGTATATCTATGTATTCCAAAATTTTAAACCCATTTGTATTAATTCTTATTTTAGTATCTTTGAATTTCATAATATATTCAATAAGCTTACCAAAATAAGGTACGCCTGTTGGTTCTCCTCCCGTTATTCTAAAATTTGTGATTCCACTTTCATGTGCATTTGCAATAATCTTTTTAATGTCAGAAAAAGAAATAGTTTCTTTTTCTTTTGATATGCTTTCTCCTCCTCTTTTACAATAAAAACATTTATAATTACACTCTGTTGTCACTGCTATTGCCAAATAAGTTACCCGTTTTTTCATCTAATTTACCTCCTAATAATTAGTATCTGTTAATAAAAAAGCTTACATTTTATTTTAATATAATAATTCTATTTTTAGAAATACATAAATGTTAGGTTGTTATAACTAAATGGAATATCATTACACAAAAAAATAAGCATAGCTTCGCTATGCTCTTCTTGGTACCGATGGTGGTTTTTTACTTTTTTATAATTTCTCTTCTTTTTTTATAAATTTTTATAGCATGCTATTTTAGGCACTTTCCCAGCTTTTAAAACTTTTATACTTCTTACAATTTCACTTCATTTTTTACAACTTTTCTTTGGCGTTGCATTAAACGTTGCATTAAAATTATATCTTGCAAATTTTACTTATATAACATATCTATGTTCTTTCTTTATTATTTTGATACATTAAATATTTTTCAAAAAAATTAAAAAACATTAAAAAAAAGCGTTGACAATATACGTACGTATATTGTATAATATATACATACCAAGAAGAGAGGTGGTGATAATATGAAAAAATTAATAAAAAAAGTGCTTTCCTATCTAGCACATAGAAAAGCACAAAACACTAGAAAAAAAGAAGTTAAAGCGATGTTTGATATGCTAAACAATCTTTAATCTAGGCAAGAGAGGAGCAATCCTCTCTGCATATTAATTATAATATATTTTATTTTAAAATTCAAGGAGGTTAAATATGAAAGATAAATATGCAAACCAAAAAAAATATATGAAAAAAAATTTAGTAAAATTAGGTATTGATATAAAACCAGAAATTAGAGAAGAATTTAGAAAATGTTGTGAATTAAATAATACTTTGCCTTCACGTGTTCTTAAAGAATTTGTAAATAAATATATAGAAGAAACGCAAAAAAGAGGCAATAGAAATTAATCTACTGCCTCTTCTTTATTATATATTATTTGCCAACTTTCTAATTTTTCTAAAACTTTTGGTTTGACTTATGAACCTTAAACTTTCTAAATTTAAAATTCTATAGTCTCGTACTAATTTAATGTATTGCTTTTTATTTTTTACATTTAGATTTTTTATCATTCGTAGAGATTTAATATACAGTTCTTTCATACTATCATCTCCTTATTGATAGTATAGCATTTTATGTTTACTTTTGTCTCGCGAAATTTGTCGAAACAAAAAAAGAACTATTTCTAGTCCTTTTCCATTTTTTCTTGTCCTCTTTTATTTTTTAACATTGCATTTACATTTATTGCTGGTAAAATTACAGGGCTAACGTTTGCAGATGCAGTATATGTGGACACTATTGCTCTTAAATATGGATACATTATTGCTATTGCATTTGCTTCAAATTTCATTATATCATCTTCGCCTACTAATTCAAAGTATCCAGTTATTGTTACATCTAAATAAAATGGTGCATCTTCTATCCCCTTAAATAAACTTGTAGTTAATTCAACTTTAAATTTGTCTTTCTCTATATTTGCACTTACTTTATTGTCTATATCAAAAGTCAATTTCCAAGTTCTTTTTTCTTTATTTACATTTTCATTATATCTAAAATTAACATTGTTTACAATATAGTTTATAAACTTTAAGCTGCTTGTAAAAGATTCTCCTGACTTTCTCTCCATAATATATCTCCTTCATTATTTTTTTTATCTTGTTTTACATTTTCTTTATATTCACATACATTTTTTATAGAAAATTTTTCATGTATTTTATTATCTCCTAATATTTTAACTTCATCAATTATATTAATCGGATTATATTTAATATTGTAACCTAGTAAACTTTCGATTAATTCATCATCTGAATATTTTTCTAATAACTTAGAAAAATCTTTTTGTAATTCTTCCCAAGACATTTCTTTAAATTTCATCTTCATCACCTATCATTAAAATATTATTTGTCAAATCTTTTATATATTCATATTCTTCTTGATAATTTTTATTGAATAATTGTATCGAAGAAATACATCCTGTATCAATCACACATATATATTGTTGATGTAAAGTATATCCTATTCTTGTTTTATTATAAAATATATCTAAAATTTTTCTATTAAATTTCAGATCTAGTTGAAAAATATTTTTTATAACTTTACAACCTTCAAAATACTCTGTATGGTCAAATAGCCAATTTATTATATAACAATCTTTAATTTTAAGCTTTTTATAATATTTATTATTTTTCACTTTATCATAAAACATTTTCCATAATCCTAAAAATTTCCTCAAATTTTCAATTTCATTTAAATCTAATATTTCTTCTTCATCACATTGTATTTCAGATATGATAATTTTTCTTTCTTTTGATAAATCTTTGTATTCTGGATATTTTTTATATTGATTTATATATCTCCTTATATTAAGTAATATTACATTATCCAATTTAGTATAAAAATATACCCCACTCCCCAACCAGTCATCTTCATTTTCTGATTTATCAAACTTATTTTCTTCTAAAATATCTTTTGCGCTTTTTCTGTCTGTTCCATGATATCCTATTATTGTTACATTCATTTCTTCTCCTACTAATATTATATAAATTTAATGTATTAATAGTTTATAATAGTTTATTTTAATTTTCAACATTTAATGAATATTATATTAACAATATTATTGTCAAAAAATCCTTAAATTAATCAATTTGTTTTATTTTTATATTGTTTTTTATGTTTTATTAACATTTTCATTACATTTCTATTACATTTTATCATATTTTTTGTATTATGTAAATAAGTTAGTATAATCCTTGATTTATAGGCATAAAAAAAGAGGTGTAGCATAAATAAATTACACTACACCTCTTCTAATTTTATTTATAAACATTATTTTTAACATAAGCATATCTACCAGTTTTAACTACATAGACATAATCTACTGTACTTGATACATTTTTTATAATTTTTACTTGTGTTAGCGGTAAATATGTATATTTAGTTCCTGTTAAATTTGATTTTGAATATAAATATGTTTTTGCTTTTAATCTTTTATACTGCCCTACAGTATTTTTTACACTTATAGAAGTAGAACTAGTATAATTAGAAGTATTTATATATGCTATTCTTCCAGTTACATTTACTCTAACTTTATCTACATTAGAAGATATATTCTCTAATATAGTTACTGTTGTATTTGCTTTATAAGTATATTTGGTTCCAGATAAATTACTTTTACTATATAAATAACAAGCTTTTATCTTTCTTATTTGTCCTATTGTATTATAAACATTTGAATTTGTATATGTAGATACTAAATAATCAGAAGATACCCATCTATTTGTACCTATTCTAGACCAATTTCCAGATGTTTCATACACTATAACACTTGTTCCATCTGCTAGTGCTCCTACCTTACCATATCCTGTACCTGGACCACTTCTTACATTTACCCCTACACCTGTGCTTGTTTTTACGTATCTAGTATAAGTAGATGTTGTTACATTACCTGTATTTTCTTGTACATTTCCATCGTGCTTATATGCAAAAAATCTTGTATAATTTGCGTATCTTCTAAAATTATCTACAGAACAATACACAGTATTTCCACTAACTGTTACCTTACCTCTTCTTGTAGAAGTATCAAATTTGCCACTATACAAATATGGATCGTATATCCTTAGCGTATCTCGATCTATTCCAGTAATAACCATTAAATGTCCACCTGTTGTAAATAAACCATTACCACAACTTACTATTAAATAGTTATTATCTTTTAATAAATCTACTGCTGTATCTAAGCTATATGTCTCTTGATATCCAATATCAAAAACATCAGCTACCCAACGAAAAGCACTTAAATATGTACCGTTTGATGCACTTCTATATCCATTATTTACGAATAAGTCAGCCATTTCAGGTGGTGTTATAGTTCCTTTTATAGCTGTAACAATCATTGCAGCACTCGTCGGTCCACATCCACTAGTTCCAACAGTTTGCGAACTATCTCCTACAGAACTATACATATGATTCTTCCATCTAGCATCAATTTGTGAGTAATATGTTAAACCTGAATAACTACCTAAATTTACACTAGGAAATTGACTAGAGCCTTCATAAGCTATTTGTCCTTGTAATTCAAAATCTTCGTTTTCTACTTCTTGTTCTTTTCCTATTTTTTCTTCTTCTGCTTCTGTTTGCTCTGTTATTTCTGTTGTACTTAATGCTTCTATATCCTCATTAGTCATCTCATATGTTTGTACATTATTTTCTGCTGTATTTCCTTGTGTTGTTTCTGTTATTTCTGTTCTTGTCGACAAACCAAAGTAAACACCTAAGCATAATATTATAACTATAACTATTACTACAAAAATCTTATACTTTTTATTTTTCATTTTCGACCTCCTATACTATAAATTTTTGTATAGCTTCTTTTACTTTATCGTAACCCAATTGACTTACTAAACTAGATGCTAAACCAATTAAAACAGCATAGATTACATTGTTAGTTGAAAAATCTATGCTTCCTAACTGATAATATAATAATGTTCCTACTAAACCTATTACTATTGCTACTACAAAAGCTGTTGTATTTCCATCTGCACTAAATAACTTCTTTATTGCTTCTGTTACTAAACTTGCTAATATAGAAAAGCCAAGTAATAAAGCTAAAAACATCTCTACTGTCATCTCAATTCCTCCCTTCTATAATAATCCTAATTTTTTTACTTCTTCCCATTTATCATGCACATATGAATTTCCACCATTTTTTACATATCTTTCGTATATTTCATATGTACGTTTAATTTGTACTTCTGTCTTTGGTACTCCATTCTCTAGGTCACTTAAGAAATTAATTAGATATGTTTTATCTGCATCTATTGTATGCTTTAACATATCTTCCTTACTTTCTTTTCGCATAAAATCAAGTTTATTATTTATATCATTTATGTTTTCTATTTTTTTATTAGTTTTCTTACTTATCAATGTATTTGCAATTGTTCCTACAACTGTAATAATTGCAACAATTATTGTATCTCCCATATTTTCTCCTATTTTATATAAACAAATTAAAGAACATTAATAGCATTAAGCTTATCAATGTTCTTTTTATAATTCTTAATATCTTCATGTTTTTATTCCTCTATAAATAAATACGGATAAATTATACTTGTTTTATCAACATACGTTACTATAAAATCACTTTCATTTGCATTTTCATCTGGTTTAATATATATTTGTTTCCAATTTTGATTTATTTGTGTTTTATTTTTACTAAAGAAAGTTATAGAACTAATAAAATCGTCATTTTGTGTTTTTCCGAATGTTGCTAATTTTCCATTGCAATTAACAAAATTATCTTCCAAATCAAACTGTACATTTATTGCAAAAGCTTTACAATTTAACATATCTCCATACTCTTCTTTTTCAATTGATATATCGTTTGGGATATCTACATATAGTATTTTATTGAATAAGTTATCTCCCTTTTCAATATTACGTTTATTTATTTTTTGTATAATAACAGCACTTCCATCGGTTGTTTGAGTTACTGTTTCTCCAACATTTCCATCTAAATCTGCGTATCCATATATTTTAAATTCTATATTTCCATCTGGCATGTCTTCTGTAATCTTTATCTCTCCTGCATATGTCGTCGAAGTATCCGCATTAACGTTTATAAAAACCCTAGCTTGTACTCCTGCTATTGTCATTTCTGGTGCTTTACCAATTTTATTTGATGGTAAATTCACTCTAGCATATACCCATATAGTATCTCCAACTTTTGCAGGGTCATTTTGTGGTCTTGAATTATTTTGAATACGTACAAAAGTTAAAGTTGGTGGCTCTGCTTTTCTGTATACAATTTTATTATTTATTTTTGCTTCTACTACTGTTCTGCCATTAATTCGCATATCTTTTATTCTAATTTGAGATGCCATCATAGACACCTCTTTTCTCTAGAACTAGATGTGTGTGTGTGTGTGTGTGTGTGTGTGTACAGCGCCAAGGCTTACATGACTTGCTATCATATTTTTTCTCCTTATTTTTTGTATTCTATTTTATCTGCAAAAAAACCGATTTTATTAAATAAGTCTTCGATTTCATGATCTTGCATGGTTCTAGCTAATTCAGTTACATCAACCAGCATAGGCTCTTTCATATAACCTTTGCCGTTTTCATCAGAAAAACTAGCAACCATGTTGTAGAACAATCTGTATTGTGTTGTTATATCTCTAAAAATATGTGCTATAGTTATTTCGTTAGGACCATTTTGTCCAAAACTATCAGTTAAATTCGGCGAATTTAATTGCTGTTGCCATTGATAAAAAACATCTTCGCTACCTTTAAAAGTAACTCTTCCATAGTAACTATGACCTTCTATTAGTTCTTTTGTAAATTGAACAATCATAGAAGTTCTAGTGTTGCTCATATCCATCTTGATCCATGAAACGTATCCATCTTCAATTTCATCTTGTACAACCATATTTACAAATTTCTTAAAGCCTTCTGTTCCAAATCTAAAATCAGCATTATAAATAATGTTTTCTAGAATCAAAGATTTATTTTTCTTGTAAACAATTCGATTATTTAATTTAGCTTCTTCTATTTCTTTATTATTTACTTTCATATCTTTAACTTTCACTATTCTTCCACCTTTAAATATAAGACACCTGTTTCTTCTATTTCTGGATATTCTGTAACTATTTTTATTTCTCGAATTTCGGTTGCTAAAACTACTCGTTGTTTTAGTTTTTCATCATAACGCGCTAGTCCACTTTTATCTAAAAAATTATTTTCTGCCATTTTATCAACTCCTAGCTAGCAACAATGTCGTCTATCTCTGAATTTTCAATAGGTTTAAGCTCTTCTTTTGAATAATATTTACTTAAATCAATGTCTGCTCCTAAAGGATCCCATGCAGTTCCATTCCAAGCAACATTCATTCCCGTGTCTTGCAAGTTATATGTATCACCAATTTCTGCAGAAGCAGGTAATGCCTCTTCGTTAGCAACTGTTCCTTTATATCTATAAACAGATGACACTTTATTGTTAACATATTCTTCTGTTGCTAATCCTTCTTTAGCTTTATTTATTGCTTGCTGTACATCTCCAGAAGTTTGATATCCTGAATCGTTTGTAAATTGAGATACATTTGTTGGTTTATTCTTAACATTTTCCCAGTCTACACTATCTGCTTCTCCACCACCTGTAGCATTTAGTGTTCCGTCTGGCTCTACTTCTAGACCAGTTCCTGGTTTAACACCTCCAATAGTTGATGAAGTCGCTGCTGGCAATGTGTAATTATTTAAACTTTTTAATTTTTCTTCATATGCACTAGTAAAGTTTTTATCACTTAATACTTTATTTCCATCTTTTTTTACAAAAAGGCTAGTAATTTTTTGCCATAAATACAATAATCCTTCTTTATCTAAAAACGCCATATATTTTTCCTCCTATATAAAATTTTTAATCATTTCTTCTATTTCAGAATTTTTAATTTTTTCCATTTTCCCTTGTAAACCTAATTGTTCACTAGTTTTATTATCTTTTAATTCAATATTATTTATTTTAGGCTTATTCTCTAAATTGTTATAATTAGTAGTACTACCAATATTTTCTATTCCATAACCTAATTTACCTGTTATGTTCACTTTGGATTTAATTGTTGTATGTAAAGAGCATCTTTCGTTACACATTTGGTATCACCCTTTCCACACTAAATTTATTTGTTTTTATAATCGGAAATATATCTCCGTTTTTTAATTTTATTGTTATTCCATAAAAATAACAGCCGTAGTCTAGTTGTTCCGTGTCTTCTGGATTTATTTTAATTTCTACATTGTTTGCTTGCTTATCTATGTGTACTTCTTTTCTTATTAATTCATTTTTTTCACAAGCATTTTTCTTTACTGCAAATATTATTGTATCTCCAATCTGTAGTATATAATCATCTATTATTAACTCTATTATTCCTGTTGTTCTTCGCTCTAAATAAATAGTTTCATCTATAATTAACATTGTTAATCTCCTTTAAATTAATTTAAATTCAATACTTGCTTCATTTCCACTCATATCTTTTAAAATTAAAATATTGTTACCTTCTTTACAGCCTTTAAATTCTTTTGTAATATTATTAATATCTCCCCATTGACTTTGTGAAACAGTTCCGCCATTTACTCCATTTACTGTATATCCAGCCAAAGCAACATTGTCATAAATCTTAAAACTTATCTTACTGTAGCCGTTTGTGGCATCTCCGACAGTTTCGTTCTCTCCGTCTTTTATTGTTATTTCTGGAGGTATATCGTCAAATATTACATATTCGTGAGCTGAATTATTTATATCTGCATTTGTTAGTTTAACACCAACATTTCCTGATGAGTCAGCATATCCATAAACTTCAATTTGAATTTCGCCTACAGCTAAATGCAAATCTTCTGTTAAATCACAATCTGCATAATATGCGAATAAGCCATTACTAGAACTTAAAGGTCTATATGTAGCAGTATATTCTTTGTTTGCAATTTTTACTTTAGGCTCCACTGCCAGTTGTTCTGAAAAATATATAAGAACTCGAACACTATCTCCAATTTTTGCATAATGTGTATCTCTAGTTTCTCCAGCATTATTATTTCTGACAATTCCAAGCGAATTATAGGCAGGCGCTACTGTATCTCCTTCTCTTTTAAATACAATTTCTCCATTTTTTGCAAATCCATTAACTTTACTTCCGTTTATATAAAAATTACTTACTTTTGTTCCATTTATTGCTGTCCCCATTTTTAACACCTACCAATAATAAATATTATTAGGATTTGCTGCACTTTGAGATATTGCGGTTTGTTCATCTGTTACTTTTACACAATTTATACTTGTTCCTGCTGGACCAGCTGGACCTTGTTGTCCATCTTGTCCATTTTCACCTTTATCGCCTTTGAATTTTGCTCTTGCATTCGCTACTGTAATTCTTTTAGTTTCGGAATTTTGAACAATTGGAAAAATGTCATTATCTTGTAATTGAGTAGCTTCAGTTAATTCAGTTATTTTTTTATCTGCCATATTTTTCTCCTTTATTCTAAAACTAATTTTTCATTATTTTCTGTATTTAAAACATTATTATCTTCTGTTAATATTCTAGAAGTTCCTATAACTTTTATTTTCAACTTAAATTTAGAGTTTGTATAAATTTTAGAAGGCTCTATATTTATTGATTCGAAAAAAATATCTCTTTCTTCCATTAAATACACTTCCTCCATTTTCCATCTTTTTTAATTACAAAAACTGCTTTTTTAGGTGTTTCATCTGCTATGTAATATATTACTTTCGCCCTTTTTCTTATTTGGTTCTGAGTATAATAATGAGCTGTCATTTGGTTACCGTTAAATGTGCATTGCACTTTTTTAGAACTTGACCAATCTTGATTCTCATTGTTTGTTATTAAAATAAATTCTATAGTTGTTTTATTAAAAGTTGTTAAAGCTTTATATAATTTGTCTAAATCATCTTGAGTAAACGTGAATACCAAATTATTTGATTCTAAAGCTCTGCGTTCTACTATCACATTTTCTCCAACCTTTATCGTCAAATAATTCCACCAATTTGATTCATTTGTTTTTGTTATATTAACAACATCTCCAAAAAAGAAATCGCTTAAGCTTGTAAATCTTGCAATATCTAATGTTCTTGCATTAAATATATTAGAATACGTATCTATTCCATTTACTGTAGCTTTTAATTGTATTGTATAATTTGTATTCGGAGTTAATCCTGCTACTGCAAAGGTTGCTTCTTTACTCCAATCTCCCCACCAAGGGCTAATATTTTGCCAACCTCCACCATTTAGACTATATTGCATTGCACTAACATTTTTATCAAGATTATAATAAACATCAAAATGTTCCAGATTCGCATTTTGAATATCTATAGATAAGAAGTTAGCTTGTCTTGCTATTTGTGTTAACCATACATTTGCTTTTGCTTCTCCCCAAAGCGGTCCATACCCTGAACCACTTGGCAAATCTCCAGATGCTGCAATTTCGATATTTAAACTTCCATCCCAATTATGTCCAATGTTGTCTACCGTAGCACTTACAAGTTGTACAACGGTACCTGGGCTTAAGCTTATATTTAATGTATTACTAAACTCTCTTCCAGCAATCCATAATCTTTGTGTTTTATTATTCGCCCAAGAAGTATGAGAGTTACACCTTATATATGAAGTAGCTCTTACAGAAGATGTATTAGCCTGTTGATTAATATTAAATTCTTCCCATTCTATATAGTATTCGTAAGCTTCATTATGTTGCGTTACATAACCGTTTATTCTAGCCATTTAAGCCTCCTAATCAAAATAAACCAAGCCGATATCTCCCTCTTTTCCTTGAGAATCGTCGGCTTGGTTATGAAATATTTTCAATCTAGAATTTAAGAAATAAGCACTACCATCTTCTACTTTAGCTAATAATTCTTCTAATTCTGATAGTTTTACATTCCATTCTTGTTCAATGAAATCCCATATAGTATCAAAATCTAAAAATGTCCTTCTATCTTGAAAATCTGTAATACCACTTGAAGAAGTTCTAAATCTAGCTAATTCGTACTGATATGTTCCAGCATTGTTTTTTACAATGTTGTTTTGTGTTAGCGTTGGATAATTGCTAGCATTTTTAATTATTTTGTAGTCTGCCTGTAAGAAACTATCTGACGTATTGACAGCATCAAGATTTATTTCCAACACTAAAGAACAATATTGACTATCTGTATCTGCTACAATATCCCTACCAGAATCTTCTTCTAGAAATCTTCCTTGTATGCAGATAGCCCCAGAAGCGATATGTATATTGCTTCCACTATACGTTATTGCCATTCCTTCTTTATAATTATTGCTAACTCCATTTCTTCCGTGTAAGAAAGTATTAATAAAAAGAGCAAATATTTGATTTCCAAATATCTGCTCCGAAAAAACATGTCCTTTTAACATTACTTATTTTTCCTTTCCTTTTTTAGTTTATCTATAAAGCTTATCCTTATATTTCCGCAAGTATATTTATAAAACTTGCTTCCTTTTTGTTTAGTAACTGCCGAAATGTATGTATCATAAATTAGAGATTCTTTTGTCTTAATCGTTATCGGTGTTCCGACTTTAATTTCTCTATCGTAATAATCAAATGTAACGTTGTGATTATATGCATTTCCTTTGAAAGTATCTAAAGCTTTTTGCTTTGCATCTTCTACGTTTTCCGCATACACTACTTCTGTTTTACCTTCTGCTCTATTTTTGTCTAACATATCTTCTGTTGTAGTTCTGTCTGTTTTTAAATATAATGTATATCTGCTACCATCTTTTGCTATTACTACTACTTTAGATACTACATCTGTTTCAAAAACTTCTGTATAGTTTGAAATTGGTTGAGCATTAACATCAATTAATTCTTTTTTAATTTCTTTATTCTCTATTTCAATTACTAGCTTTTTATTTTCTAAAAATACGTTATATGTAATATTATAATTTTGAGTACAGTTTGTCATGAATGTATGCAAATTGTATATATCATTTTGAACATCTACTATTGCAGGAACAGACACATCTAATTTAGTATGTGTTTTTACTCTTATTTCTAGATAATCTCGATTCATTAATATATCTTCATTATTGATAAAGTTCTTATTAATTTGTTCTGCTATATAATCCTCGATACCTTCGTATCGCATTATCTCTTCATCTATTTTTTCTAGTATCCATAATTCTTGCGTACTACCTTCTACATATTCCCATATTTCAACATTTCCACCATTTTCAGCTTTTCCATCTTGTAGATCAATAACAAAATTTGTGTTAGTTGTAAGATAAATTGCATATGTGTTTTCTGCTTTTTTGACAAATCTCCACTCTTGTGCAGGCCCGTTATTATCCTCCCACATATAAACATTTCTACCGTTTTCAAAAATCCCACCTACTACATCTACAAGCAAACCAGATTTAATGTTGGCGATTGCATAAGTTCCATTTTCATTTTTAGTTATTTTGAATTTTTGTGCATTACTATTGTTAATTTCATAAACTTGTAAATTAGCTCCTACTTCTTGCGAATCATTTAATACATCAAATACAAAATTATAATTTAGTTTACTGTGTATTCTATAGTAGCCTTCTTTAATATCGTTTGTATTTACTATATTTTGATTCAAAATTACGTTCTGATTAAACATATTAGTAATATATTTAATTATGTATTGGTATAATTTAGATCCATTTTCATTTTGAATTTCTTGAATAATTCCCCAATATTTTATTTCTGCATTTTCTTTTATCATTACTATGTCGTTTGATTTTGCTGTTGTTTTCTTTAGTACGTTTACTGTAGTATTTGCGTTTGTTTCTTCGTCTATGTTAATTTCATAATTAGATAGTTCAACGATATCTTTAACACTAAAGTCTTTATAATCAAATATATACATATATGTATCGTCTGTTGTTATTTTAATTTGTTCCTGTTTTAATACTCTAATATCTATATCTGTTGTATTTGTCGCATCTTCATCTGCGCAAGAAATTTGTGCGTTGTATATCCCACCAACATCTGGTGCAGTTAGTTCTACTTCATATTCGTCAGTTGTTTCGTTATATGTAGCATTGTATGATTTATTATTAAATTTAACTGTTACAATTCTTGCCATATCTAAACCACCTTATAATATGCGTAGACGCTAACTTCTGCATTTAGTATTTCATTATCTGCAGACATAATTAATTCACAAGATTTTCCTTTTGGAAATTTAATAACATTATTGTTGGAAGGATCTATATTGTCTAATTCAAATAAATCTGTATAAGTGCCATCGGTGTTTTCCTTTCTAATATAGAAATTATTTCCTTGTGTACAATACTCAAATGTTTCATATTCTTTTAAATCTACATTTACTTCTATTTCTTGATAAACTTGTCCTTCAACTTTTAGAGTAAGTGTCGGATTTTCAACTGGGCCTTTAATCTTTATTAAAATGGGAGCTGGTACATGTCCTTGATTAATGTATTCCAATGTTCTATTATTATAATCAACAAATTTACTATCCCATTTGAAATCCCATCGAATTTCATTAGCCTGCGCAGATGTAGAATATATAGTTTTATTCTCTTCATACCACAAGCTTAAACAATCAAATGTGATTGGACATTTTAGTATTCCATCTACATCTATTTGCCCTTTTCCAATACTTTGTATATTTACATCTTTTAAGTATTCTTTGATTGGAAGATTTTTATATGGTATTTTATATCCAAACCTTAATTTTTCAGAGCTTTCTATATAATCTACAAAACTTTTATAATTATCGTAGCAACTAAAATTGGCTGTTCCTGTTATTTGTCCTTGACCAACATTTCTTAAAGTTTCGAAAAAGGAATTTCCTATTTGTTCATATGTAGTATTGTAAGAATATCCTAGCCCGTCTGGTTCGGACAGAAAACAAGAATTATATAAATCCATTAAATTAAATTCTTGTCCTTTTTCATTTATAATTCTAAATTGTCTTACCATTTTTTCCTCCAGTTAAGAATAAAAAAAGAACAGTCAAAAACTGCTCTTTTATCGTATTTTTAAGGTATATAATTACTCTAATAATAAAATAAAACGGCTTAAAATCTATTCTCGTAAGCCGCTTTTTTTGATGCTTTTAATTTATTTCTATATATTTTCCTTTTATATAAGGTAATGTAACAGAAGCACCTATTGTACTTGTATAAGTATATTCTCCGTCAGAAGTTCCATATATTGTTATTATATCATCTTCTAAAATTTTATCTTCGCCTTCTTCTGGAGTATATGTAACATATATTGTATCTGTATAATATGTAGTATAATTTCCTTCTTTTGTAATATTTACTCTTAAACTAACACTACCATAGCCATAAAGTGCTTGAATTACTTCTCCAGTAACTTTAACGTTTGTTCCTTTGAAGTTATCTGGATTCCTTGCCATTTGTTCAAACGTGTATGTTTGACAACTAGATTTAAAATCTTTTTCTTCTTGTTCTTTTGCTATTCTTTCTTGTTCTTCTTTATTCTTTTTTTCTTCATTTACTATTTTTGAAAAAGCTACATTTAAATCGTTTTGTACATCATTTACATATTTTAACTCTAATTTACTATTTGTACAACCAGCTAAATCATATTCGCTTTTAAGTTCGCACACTAAATTTTGCTCATTCTTTGTTACTTTGTATTCATATCTATCAATATTGTGTTCATCTCGTATTAAAAAATAATAAGCTCCATTGTCTGTTTCGTTATATCCACAAATTCCTTCATACTCGATAGGTGTTGTCGAAGTATTAAATTGACTTGATCTATTATATTTTATCTTACATACTCCGTTTTCAAATTCTATAGCACCAGTTGCATTATAAGTATATCCTGCTCCATTGTCACTATCTAAAATAAAAGTATATATTCCATCATAATCTTGAGTTGCTTGATATTTTTTTTCTTCTGCTTTATTTGAATCTGTTAAATTATTCTCTACTATATTGTTGTCTAAATTTTCATTTTTTTGTTGTCCAAAAATCAATGCAATAATTATTATGATTACAAATATTATCCAAAACCACTTCTTTTCATAAAATTTCTTTTCTTGTTCCATACAATCCCCTCCGAAGGAATTATATACAACTTTAAGTTATTTGTAAAGTTTAATATTTAATATTTGCTTCCAAATTTTCTATTAATATAATTAAAACATTGTTCAAGTTTCGCTTCATCTAACTCTTGTACATTAAAAACAATTTGAGGAGTGGTAAATATCATTTTTGATTCATCGGCTACTCTACTTATTATTCTTCCTTGTTTTGATTGAATAGCATTAAATAACTCTGCATACTTGCTTTTTACATTTATATTTTCCAACTTGCTTTTTATTTTTTCACTCATATTATCTATTTGATTATAAATATTTTTTTCTTCATCTTCTAAACCTTTTTCAGATCCTAGCATTACCATCTTAAATATTTTTCTTGTTTCTCTAGAAGGTGAGTGTATATCAAAGGATTTTTTTAGTCTAGATAAAATTCCATCTGCAATTCCTTGTGCTTTTGCAAATAGTGTTGGTTCTTTTGATTGCATTTCTGTTAACATTGGCTCCATTGCGTTTTTCATTGCTTCTTGGGTTTCTTTTGGCATACTATCATAAGAAGCAATTATTTGGTTTACTAAATTACTTGTTTCTTCGTCTATTTCTCCACCATACATTTCAGTTTGTGCTACCATTGCTAGCCAAGTTCCTAATTCTTTTTCTTGCTCTTCAGACATGTTTTTATACATATCTTTCCAAATATCTTTCATGTTTTCTTTGTATCTATAATTTTCATTTGATATTGCTTGGTTCTTATTTGATGTTGTAAGTAATTTATTGTTTTCAAAACTTTCTATTGCTCCGTTATGTCTGTTTGTTTCCTCTTCTACCTTACTGTTATACTCTTGAAGTTTTGTATAGAATCCTTCATTTTGTTGAGCTCTTTGTAAATATCCATTTGCATATGCTGCATTTACTTGTGCAACCTCATCATTTGCTTCTTGTATTGCTGTATTTTTTTGTTGCATAATTCTATTATATTCATTTGCATATGCTTCATTATCTAATGTAGCTTTTTCTCCATATCTTTGTTGTAATAAAGCTATCTCTTGAGTAGTTCTTTCATTTATTATTCCAATCTCTTTTGAAGCTTGTTCTTGAGCTGTTTTTATCCATTCTTGCGAATTTACTTTATATTCTTCTAAATTTCCTTGAAAACTCTGTGCATTTTGCACAGCTTGTTGAGTAATAGCCGAAGAAATATTCTTTTGTATTTCTAGTTCTCTATCTTTTAATTCTTTTAATTTAGCAAAATATTCGTCTAATTGTGTTATTTCTTCTTGAGTGTAATCTCTACGTTCATTTGATGCTGTTTTACATATTTCAGTTATTCCATTTTGTACTTCTTGCATATTTTGCTCTAGTTTCGTTTGCTCCTCTGAACTAGCAAATAATGTTGTATTAAATTCATCTAAATGAGATTTTGCACTAGAAATTCCTGTAACAAAATCTGTTGCACCACTTCCAACATTAGATAAAGAATTTTTCGTTTCCTCTTCTGCTTTGTTTATTTGATATATAATTGCTGCAACTCCAGTAGTAATCGCTGCCACTGCAATTCCCATAGGACTTGCTATTGCACCAATTCCTTTCGCTAACATGTTTGCGCTGTTATTAGTAGATTCAACACCTGTCTTTAATACACCTACAGCTTGTGAAAAAGTTCCTATAGATTTTACAACCGTTCCTACTCCATTTCCTAATTTACTTATTATTTTTACAGCTGGACCAATTGCTGCAACTAAAGCAACTGTTTTTATTACGTTTTTCTTTTCCTCGTCCGATAAATTTACAAATTCATCAACTAAATTTTGTATCCAACTTGCTAAATCTTTAATGTATGGAGATAATTCCTTTTGAATTGCAATACCTGCGCTTTCTAATGAACCACTTAAGCTTTCTAATGCTCCTGCAGTATTATCTAACATAGTGTCAGCCATTTCTGAAGCTGCTCCATCAGCATCTTCAAAAGATTTTGTCATATTAGACAATTCGTCAGAACCTCTATTTACAAGAGCTAGCATTCCAGATAATGCTTCTGTACCAAATATTTGTGCAAGGGCTTGATTTTTTGTTTCATCTGTTAATCCTGCTGTACTCTTTTGCAATGCTTCCACTATTTCTGTTAAGGATTTCATTGTACCATCAGAATTATAAAATTCTATATTTAATTGTTCCATAGCCTCTTTCACTTGCTTTGTTGGTTTTACAATTCTAACTAATCCACTTCTTAATGTTGTACCTGCTTGACTTCCTTTTATTCCAGCATCAGACATAATACCTATGGCTGCTGCTGTTTCTTCAATTGATAGTCCAACTGTCTTCGCAACTGGTGCTACATATTTCATTGCTTCTCCCATGTCTTCTGTTTGAGCATTTGTCCTTGCTGCTGCTTCTGCAAATACGTCTGCTACATGTGCTGATTCATTAGCTTCTAGTCCAAATCCTCTAATTGCACTAGCCGCAATTTCTGATGCTGTTGCAAGTTCTGCACCACTTGATGCTGCTAAATCTAGTAAGCCAGGCATTGCTTCCATTATTTCAGATGTTGTAAAGCCTGCACTTGCTAAATTTTCCATTCCAGATGCTACTTCTGATGCACTGAAACTAGTAGAAGCTCCTAAATCTATAGCTTGATTCGTTAATTGTTCTAATTCGTCTTTAGTTGCACCTGATATAGCTTGTACTCTTGACATTTGTTTTTCAAAGTCATTTCCTGTAGTTACTGCTGCAGTTCCAATTGCCAATATAGGTAATGTTAAAGATGTTGTTAATTTACTTCCTACACTATCTATTTTACTTGATATATTAGTAAATTTATTTCCAAACTCTTCTAGCTTTTTCCCTGCTTCGTTCCATTTGCTTGCTTGTAATTGTAGTTGTTTTAGTTTATTTTCTGTGCTTGCAATTTCTCTCTGAAGGTTTCTATAATTTTCTGGAGAAACTTTGCTCATATCATTGTTAGCTTCTTCTTGTATCTTTTTTAATTGCGATAATTTTTCAGAAGTTGTTTCTATTGCTTCAGATAATATTTCTTGTTTCTGACTTAATAACTCTGTATTTTTTGGGTCTAACTTTAATAAGGAATTTACTCCTCTTAATTCTTTAGTTAAACTAGATGTAGCAGAATTTACTTTACTTATTGCTTTTTGTAACCCTGATGTATCTCCGCCTATTTCAACGATAATGCCTTTTATACTGCCTGCCATATTATCCTCCTACATTCTTGCAACTAATTGATTAATTTCTTCTTGCGTAGCTTTTCTTACTCCATTTTTTGTTTTATCTTTATCTTTTTGTAAAAATGATATAAATATTTTTAAAATATCTACATATGTCAATTCTTTTAAATCTTCTATAGTTAGTCCTATTTTTAATGCTGTAGCAAAAAAATCATGTTCTGGGAATTTTAAATTTATTTCTTCTTCACTTTTAACTATTTTTTTTAATTCTTTAATAGCTTCTTCATCCACAAAAGTTATCGACGGCAAATTCCGTTACCTCGACAATCCAATCATCTGTTGTATTGATTCTTTTAATTAACTTAAGCCAATCTTCATATTCGCCAATTTTTGGATTTGCTGTGTAACAGCAAATATAGGCAATTCTTGTTACCGCTTCTATATAGTTATCAATACTTTTAAGCATTAATCGAGATAACTTTGTTGTTATCTCGACTTCTGTTATTTTTGGATTTTCTTTCTTTAATTGATTTGCCATCAAAGTTTGCATAGTTATAAAATTTTGTATTATTTCAAAATCTTCGAATATCCCTCTATTAAATTTTTTTCTATATTGAATATAAGTTAATGCATTGCAATCTATATCAAACTCTCTATCACAAATTTTTACTTTTTTCATTTTGCTATTTTCCTTTCAAAATCAAAAATCAGTATAGCTTAACTATACTGATGGTATCTCTGTTGGTTCATATACTTTTTCAAAGAATTTTTCATAAATTTCTTTGTTTTCTTCTGAATAAGGTAATTTTATTCTTACATCTCCAGTATCTGTTCTAGCAGATGTTGTAATAGATAATGTATTTGTGTTTGGTGTTTTAGTATCTTCTGTTGTGTTTGCTTCTGTGCTTGGTCTAGAAACTGTTGTGTTATAATAACAGAATCTAGTTCCTGTTTGATCTCCTTCGACTTGATACATAAATGCAAATGGAGATATTTTATCATTTACGTTTTCGATTATTGCTCCATTAGCATCTTTTCTTTGCCCTAATATTTCTGTTTCAAATTCTTCAGGTAGCTTTGCAATTTCCAAATCTCCACTATATCCATTGTTAGCAAAACTCTCCCAGAATTTTATATTATCTGCATAAAAAGGCTCACTATCCCCTTCTGCATCCAATGATAAATTTACTGCACCTGGTACCTTAAAAGGCGTTCCAAAAGTTATAGAACCATCCTCTCCAATAATCATTTTAGCAACATGTACATTACTTAATCCAAAGTAAACTCTATTTCCATCTTTACTCATACTTTTTCTTCCTCTCTTTTAAATTTCAAAAAAATAACTTATCTGCCAAATTTTTTCATCTGACAGATAAGTCATTTCTGATTTGTTCCAACAAACATCATATAAAATTTTGTTTTCAATCGTATTAATTAAATTTAAATCTATATAATTCATAGTTATATCTAATTGAATATTTCCTACTCTGTGATAAACTTTATTTTCTGCAAAAAAATTAGTTGTTTCTGTTTCCAATGCTACAGCATGTGGAGGATTGACCTCTTCTTGAAAATTACCATAAGCATATTGTATTTTTTGTTCTTCAAATCTTTTTGCTAATTCTTGTAGGTTCTTCATGTTTTAGAACTCCTTATAATTGTTTCTTTTATTTCTTTTTCATATAATTTGTTATATTTTTCTTCTACTGGCTTAATATGTGGTTGAGCTTTTGTATGTCCTCCGTTTTTGGTAGCATGTCCATTTTCCAATAAATGAGTTAACTGATAATTTGTTTTATTGTATATATCTACTATATATCTTCTCTTTGACTTCGTATATTTCTTTCTGCTCCATCCTTTCCAGTAAGGATTTTCTCTTGGTCCTTTTTTACTTGGTTTTCGTCTTGGAGATTCTTTTTTTAACTCTTTGACAGCTTCTTTAGATAATTTTTCTGTTGCTTCTTTTACTCCGTCTTCTATATCTTCAACATAATTTGTTAAATATTTTTTAACTATTTTAGACAAATTATCTATTTTTATGGAATTAGACATTATTAATTTTCCTTTCGCATATTAATATAAGTTCATCAAGATTTTTCTTTTGAATACGAATTATCGTATATTTTACATCCATATAAATTAATTCTTGTTCATTATTATAATTTAAACTACTAATTACTAATCTCAAAGTAGGTTTATATCCGTTTTGATTTGCTTGATAATATTCATTTGCATATATATCTTCTTCATCTATAATCGGTACTTCTTTCTCTTCTATTTTGTCTATAGTTTGAATGCTATTTGTATCTTTTTTATATGTTGTAGATAACAACTTGCAACTTACATCACGCATTGTTATCTACCTCCTCATTATTTTGTTTTTGATATTCTTCAGAAAACTGTAATTCTCTTAAGTTAGATTTATAGCGTTTTAGATATTCTGTTCTTTTATTAATATCTCCATCTCCAAAATGAGCCTTAACATATATTATTATTGTATTTTGTATTAAATCATCTTCTATGTTTTTATCGACATCTATATTTACTCTTTTTAAGTCTGATATTGCAGATTCGATAAGCATAGTAATTTCTTTATCTTTTAAAGATGATGAATCTACTATACTCAAACATTCTTTAGCAATTTTCAAGAGTTTTTCTACTTCTTGTTTCATTTATATCCCTCCTACACAGAAGGAGTTGTACTAATATATCCATTTACAAAAGCTTTATTATCTCTTATTTTACAATCTTCTCTTTCAATACCTCTAAATAATGTTAGATCTTCTTCGAAAGCATTTAATTCTCCAATAGCTGCAACATTAGATGTATTAAGTGTTAATCTTTTTCTATCAAAGAATCTTATTCCTTCTTTTAAATCTCCAATTATAATTGGAATTTTATTTGAACTTGTTGGTAAATCTTCATTAGGTATTACTTTTACAGGAACTGTAGTTGCTCCTGCGCATAATCTTAATTGCATAGGTTCAGCTGGATTAGGTTGTAATATATAATTGCCTTCGTTATCTTTTAATGTGTCTAAATATTGTAAGCCATCATCGTTAGTTACAATTACAGATGTAGATTTGAAAGCACTTCCTAATGTAACATTTAAAGTTTTCTTAATATCATCTAATCCATTTAATTCTTGTTCACTTTGTGTTTTAATTAAATCTAGAATTATTTTATTTCTTGTTACTCTAGATTCATCTCCAAGCCATTCAACAATTGTATTAACAATGTTTGTATCTGTATCTTCTAATAATTCATTTGTAATTGGTAAATATCCTGCATATTTAGATATTTCAAAATCCATTCTCTCAAATTGAGGTGTTGAAGATTTTGTTATTTTTCCTCCTTCACCAACTTTAGTAAATCCTGTTTGTTGGCTTCTTTTCTTAAAAGTTCTACTTCCTTTATTTGTAGAAACAATTTCTACACTTACTAAATCTATTAATGAAGCTTTTGCTTCTCTTCTTTGTTCTACTAAAGTAGAAATGTCTTCTGGAACTGTATATCCACCATCTGCTGGAGTTCCTTCGTTTAATCCTTTTGCAATATTTTTTATTTCTTTTGCAAATTTTTCTATTGAGCTTTCTTCTTTTATTTCTTTATTATCTTCTTTTTTGTTAGCTATATTTTTTTCTATTTCTTCTATGTCTTCTTCATTTAGTTTAGCGACTTTCTTTTCGTTTTCGAATAATCTTTTTTCAACTTGATATTCTTCTTGTAATTTTTCTATTTCATCTAAAAGTTCTTTTGCTTTTTCTAAATCTTTATTTTCACCATCTGTATATCCTTTCACTAAAGCTTGTTTGCTTTCAATTTTTGCTAAAAGTTCTCTCATTTTTTTATTCATAGTTTTATTCCTCCATTTTTTCTTTTTCTAAAAATAAAAAAGAATCCAAATTCTTGATTTTTAAATCAATCTCGGATTCTTCATTATTTTTATTTTTTTCTTTGCCACCATAATTTTTAGTAGTTCCTGCTCGTGGCTGTGCTGGAACTGCTACAAAAGACACTTCATAAGCTTCTTTTGCTCCATCTAGTGTAAAATAACATATCTTTTTGCCATCTTTTGTGTCATATTCCTGTCCCCAATAATGAGTACAATAATGCTTCATATTGTCTTCACCGCAAATTGAACAGTATGCATGTTTTGCTCTACAGCTTGTAGAAACTTCTTTCTTTATTCCTGCCTTAATTTCTGCAATTAAATCTGCATTCTTGTCTGTTTTAATCATATAGCATTTAGCAATCAACTTTGTGAAAATTTCTCCAGCTTCAGTTAGTTTACTTGAATCTTGTTGCAATTCTGTATCATAAACTCGAGCTATTTGATTATCTGCTGTTCTTTTGTGGTCTTTTATCATTGTTTTCCCAATATAAAGTTTCTTTAAATCTTTTAGGGCGTTTAAGTTAAATGGTTCATAATTTCTATCATCTAAACCGTTATCTCCTAATATTAATTTAAATGTAAATACTTCTTCTGCTTTTAGAGGAGCAAGAGTAAATTTGTTTATTTTTTTAATTTCTTCCTCTGTTACATCTTGATTTTCTACTTCTGCAGATTTGCATATTATTCCTTCGTCAAGAATTTTTTCAGTACTTTCTCCATACTCTTCTCTATCCATTTCTTTTCCTCCTCCTTTCCTTCTGAACTATTTGTATATTGAGTTCCTGCTAATTCAACAGGAATGCTTGCACCATTTCCAAGAAGTTTATTTCCTCCTGCCATTGCAGGTTTATCCAAATAAGCTCTCGCCTCGTTAGGTGTATATATAAAATTAGACACAGCTTGACTTAATGTTTCAATCTGTGTCTTTTGGTCTGCTCTTAACAAAACAGCAATATTAAATTTAAAATAAAATCCTTTATCTATTTCTTCTCTTGAAAGAAGTTTGTAATTTAGTTCCTCTTCATATTGCTTTAGAATATAAAGCAATGTATCTTTATAAAAACTTAATTGTTGTGATTCAGAACTTGCATAGCTAGATTTTTCATAATCTCCAATCTGGTTTGGTTTAATACCAAATGCAGATGCAATTTGTAAAGCACTATATTTTTTTACTTCAACAAATTGACTGTCTGCAAGTTTAACATTTAGAGGAGTTAATGTTGTTCCCACAGGAATTGGAATAATATTTTTTACTTCTTTATCATCTAAATCACTACCAGCAAAATCCTCTATCATTTCTTTAAAATTTTTCAAATTATTATCTGATAAATCTGATGTATATTGAACTACAGCTTTAGCTGTAAATCCACTTTTATACATTTGATTTAACATCTTCTGTGCTTTTACATTTCCGTCTATTGTTAATTTAAGTTGATCTTTTACTGCTATTCCTTTTATTCCATCAAAGCTCATAGAACTTTTTACATGTATTATCTCTTCAGAGGAAAACTTATATAACTTTCCTCCATGCGAATATATGTAGTAAATATCAGGTATATCAGATAAAACTTTTTGATCATCATACCAAATTTCTACCTCATCAGAAGGAAGAATCCATAATGTCATTTTTTTACTTGCACCTTTTATCCATGCATAAGCATCTCCAAACTGATTTCTATTATTTTCCATTGTTCCCCAAAAAGTTGTTGCAGTCATATATGGATTTGGTCTATCGTGAATTGTAAAATACAAAGGATGTCCTCTTGCTGTTACCACTCCACCGTCGGAATTATATTGAAATATTTTTAATGGTACTTTACCAACGGATTCACAAAGTAATTTCAAACAAGTAAAATAAGTTACTTCAGATAAAGCTTTTTCGTTTTTTCCATCTATCCCTAAAAAATTAAGTAACTCTCGCATTGCATTATCTTGCGTTTGTTTATCTCTTAATACATTTATTGCATTTTTAATTCTAACTTTTAACTTTGTTTTCACTTACTTGCCTCCTAATTCCATCCCATGTTGTTTAAATACTCTTCCATTTCTTTGTTGTAATCTATTTTTTCTTCTTCTTTTAACTTCATTTGTGTAATATGAGCATCTATCATTGCATCGCAAGGGTCTATTCTTTTATTTTTTGCATTTTTTTCTTTGTCAATTTTTTTCTCTCCAAAACTATTTTTTACAATTTTAGCATTAGAAACACTATAGCTAAGTAGTTCTTCACGTTTGTTGTATTTAATCTTTCTAGATTCTACATTAAGTTGCATATCTTCTGTTCCATCGTGCAAAAATCTAGCTGATTGTTTTATTTCTAACAATGGCACACCAAATTCCTCCAAATCTGATAAAAAAACATCTGCATTATGTGGGTCATATCCAATTCCTTGCAATTCTAAATCATATTTTTCTATTATGTCTTTTAAATATTTAATAATAAACTTATAATCATTTTTGAATGTTGTTTGTCCACCTGTTACAGTAATAAGTCCTTGTCTTTCCCATAAATCATATGGAGCTATATCTGTTGTAATATGCTCTTCCATTCTTCCTCTTGGCATAAAAGAATGTGTAGCTATAAAAAACTCATTATCTTTTAGTGGAATTTCTATAGCAATAGTTGTTAAATCTCCACCAGAAGATAAATCTAATCCAGCATAACATTTTGAACCTTCTAAATCTTCTAATTCTAAATCAGATTCACATTTTTTCCATTTTTCTGGGCTAATGAATATATCTTCTGTGTTTTGTACCCATAAATTAAGGGACTTTGTCATAAAGTCCCTTAACTCTTCACTTCCCATATCTCTAGCAGTTTGCATATCTGTTTTTAAATTTTCTAAACCTTGTTTTGTAGATGCAAGATATGGATTGGCTTTTATTAAATTTTTTGGATCAAATATATTGTCTTTTTCATCTAATGCATATATATCAACAAAAAAGTCTTCTGCTTTTGCTATTCCTTTTAAAATATTTATACAGTATCTGTCCATTTCATAACATGCGCTATTTAGTTTATCGCCTCTAGTTGTAATAATACTTATTAATGTTTCATCTAATGCTCTAGTTCCATTATAAATAGCTTTATATGTTTTAGCATCTGGATGTTGATGATATTCATCTATAGAAGCAAATATTGCTCTAAATCCTTCATCTAATCCCCCTTCTCGAGAAAGAGCTTCAATTGTGCATTTGCTATCATTAGCAATTATTAAAGATTTATAATCTTTAATTTCAAAAAGCTCTTGCAAATCTTTGTCTGCTTCTATAAATTTTTTCATTTCTTCCCAGGCGATTCTAGCTTGTCTTTTCTTTGTAGCAACTGTAAAAAGTTTTCCATAATGATAACCACTAAACCCAGCTATATATGTTCCTTTTATACCATTTTCAAAAGATTTTCCATTCTGTCTAGCCATACTTTTATAAGAACGTCTAAATCTTCTTTTTCCATTTAATTTTAGCCAACCAAAAGGGCATCCAAAATCAAAGATTTGTCCACCAACAAGTTTAACTGGCTTTTTTTCAAATCCCTCTCCAATTGTTAATGTTTCTGCATATTCTATAATTCTTTCAGAGTTTTCAGGATTCCAAATATATGGAAAATCTTTAGTTCCTTGCCTTTTTAAATCTTCAAGATGTCTTTTACAAGCTAAAATATGCAACTGTCCCATTTTGTTTTCTTCTATGGTTTTTTTTGCATATTCTGTAACTCTATCTATCATAATATTTTAAACTTATTAAATTTATTTTCTTTTGGAGGCTCTTTAGCCTCTGGCATTACTAATCTAGCTCTTGAAGATATAGATAATCCTAAATCATTTGCGCAAGCTCTACATTGCTTTAATGCTCTATCCTGATAAGTTAAATACAAATCAATTTGCGACATATAATCTTTTTTCTTTTCCGTCTTTCTTGCTCGTGCCAATTTCCCATTTAGTTCATTTAATTTTTTAGTATAACTAACATAATTTGAATTAGAAATTAAATAATGAGCTAGACAATCTTCATCTAGTTCTGTAATTATTCCTATATCTAATAAAATTTTTGCAATTCTATAAAACTCTTTTTTTTGCTCATCTGTTAAATATTCTGGAGCAGTAACATTAATATGGTCAGTTTTTATTTCTGTTTTTTGTCTTTCTTCTATTTCTGCCTTTGTTAAATGCTTCTTTCCTTTAGCCAAAATCAAGTTTATAGGCTGTTTTTGATTTCCACGTGGCATTAGACCTCACCTTTCGTTTTTTGTCCTTTTAAATTGATTTGAGGGACTTTTTTGTACAAAGAGGTGGGACGCACCGTTCTAGGTTTAAACCTTTAAAACTTTTTTATGTACCCCTAGCCTCTTCTATTATTTTCTTTTACTTTAATATTGTTCAATCTATTGGTTCTAAATTATATATTTTTCTTATTTCATTCATTGTTTTAAAATTAAATATATTTTCTTTGTTTATCATTCTTCTAATTGTGTTCTTGTATTCTTCTATCTCTTCATCTTTTCTTTTTATTTCTTCTTCTAATTCTATTCTTGTTTTTCCTTGAGATATATCTTTTGCATATTTTAATTCATATGTATAGCGACATTCTTTACAGCTATTATGTCCTTTACATTGTATGTTTCTTTTGCTGTCGCATTCGTACAGAATATCTATTCTATCTTTATATTCATTTGAAATTACAATTGCACTAAATATCTTCACGTCTTTTTCCTCTTCTTAAATCTATTGTGTTGTATATTATGATGTTTATGACATAATGCTATTAAGTTACTCCACTCTAGTCTTCGTAGCCAACCTGTTGGTGTTTGTATAGGTTCTTTGTGATGTATCTCTTCTGTTAATTGTATTGTATATTTACCTTCTTGCTTTGCCTCTTCTTGACACATCTCACAATATGGATGTTTAATCTTATATGCTTCCTTAAGTAGCTTCCAATCTTTACTATTGTAAAAAGTTTTATATTTATTATCTCTGTTCTTGTTATATCTACTCATATTTCTTTGTTTGTTAATTTCTATTTCTTTATCTACAATCTTTTGACAATTGCTGCAATATCTATTAGGAGCTTGTATTACCTTTTGGCATCTTGCACATAACTTTAATAACATCTTATTTTTCTATCTTCTTTCTAGTTCTTACTTTTGTCTTTTTCTTTTCTTCTTTAACTTCTTCTATTTTCTTAACATTATCTTCTTTTGTTTCTTCTTTCTTTTCTATTACTTCCATTACTACTGCTAATCCAGATTCCTCTATTTGTTTTGCTCTATCAGCATCATTTATAATATAAATATCTCCTTTGCTAATTGCTGCACTTCCATTCGCATTGTATTGTATTTCTTTATCTATAATTCCTTCAATTAGCTCTGGCATTTTATCATTATAGTTTTGTTTTGCTATTACTTTAAACATATCTTTCTTTTTCCTTTCTATCTTTTTATTTAAAAAATTTATCCAATCCTTCTCTGTACATTTTTCTTTGTAGTTAAAATTGTTTGGAATGTTATTAACTATTTTATTAATATTTAAATTGCTTAATTGCATATCTAATATATATCCATTCTTTTCATCTTCAATACTTTCATATGCACTAGGAAAGTTCGTACATAATACTGGAGTTCCATATTCTAAACACTCATTAATAAAGTAGCTATATCCTTCTGTATCTGAAAGTTGAACTCCATAATCAGCCTCTACTATATAATCAAAAAAATTATGAGATGGTTTCATGTATACAATTTCTTCTAAATTAAAGGGCTTTTTATTATATAACTCTAGATCTGTAAATATTGTCCATCTGAACTTTATTCCTGCTTTTTTTAATTCTTGTGCTAATTTAAGCATTCTTTCATAGCCTTTTTCTTTGCTGACTCTTGTTGCGCTAATTAATTTTAATATTGGTTTTGTTTCTTGCATTTCATCTAAAATATTATATATTCTTGTTATTTTTTCTTTTGGATATAATTTTTTAAAAATTTTACAAACATGCTCTGATACTCCAACATGTTCTGTAGTTTTATGCCATTTATTATAAGTAAAATTAACTTCTTTAGCTCTTACATAATCTGCATGTACCATTTGAATATATCTTCCACTTTTGGCTACTACACTTTCTGGATATTCTCCCCATGCAGATGCACAAACACAAATATCACAAATATATTTCTTATTAGAGTCATATTTTTCTACATTTTTTACATTTTCTTTTATTCTTTTTAGATTTTCTTCATCAGCTATACTATATAAAAATGTTATATTGTAATATTTTTTTAATTTTTTAGTAAAGTTATATACAAATGTATCTACTCCACCAAATTTTAATAAATTATTATGATATAATATTATGTTTTTCATTTATATTTTCTCCTGTTTTTTCTTTTAATTTTGTTAAATATTCTTCTAATTCTTTAACCGATTCTTCTATTAATATTATTTTACTAATAAGTTCTTTTTTATTTATGTTATTAAGTTCTGAACTTTCTATTTCTTTGATTGTATTGATATCTTCTATGCAATACATTACCTTTCCGTTTATTTTATAAACTTTAAATAATTTTCTTATTTTATCATTAATAAGTTCTGTATTTACTTCACTCATTGTCTTATGAGTGTTGATTATAATAAACTTAGAAGAACTTATTATGCTTTTGTCTTTGTATTTTTGTAATGTTTTAATACTTTTTTCCAAATCTATTTTGTCATCGCTAGTTAACTCTTTGAGTATATTTATTGTATAAACTTCGTTTTCTATTATTCTCTGTTTAATCATATTTACATATCCTTTAATTTTTCTTGTGCTTTTAATAGCTTTATAATAAACTTTCCTAATAATTCATCTATTTTTTCATCTGCTTCTTCTTCAGACATATCTAATTCGTTATTATCTAACTTGTCTTGAATTTTTACTGCTTCATTTAAAGTATCTGCTATTGATTTAAAAATCTCTGCTAGTTCTTTTATTTTTTTCTTTATCATTTTTTACGCTCATCTTTTTTTCTCTCCTTTTTAAAACATCTATCATAATGTTTGCATTGCTCACATTTACGTTTCATACATTCTTTCCAATTCAATTTATCTTTCATATATGTTCATTACCTTTATTAATAAATATAAAATAACTATTTTCATGCTATATCTCCTTTTGGCGGCAAACTATGGATTCGAACCATATACTTTGAAGTACGCATTTCTTAGCAGGAAAGCTTCAGACCTTCTGAATTAATTTGCCATATAAAATAAAAACAAGCTACACTAGAAATAGCTTGTTTTATTAAAAACACTTATTGTTAAGAAAGGAGGTGATCTTGCAACAAATCACAATGTCTAGTACATAAAAAAGAGTAGACATTTAAAACGTCTACTCTTATGGTTGCAGGAACAAGACTCGAACTTGTGACCTTTGGCTTATGAGACCAATGAGCTGCCAGCTGCTCTATCCCGCAATATAAAAAAAATTGTGACATATATAGTCACAATTTTATGTAGTAATTATATTTGAATAATAATAAAAGGATGCCTTACAACTTTCTGTTGCTATTATAAATTATAAACTGTTATTTTTAAAAAAACAAGTGCAAAACAACCGCAATTTAACCGCAAAATAACCGCATTTTCATTTTTTATATTTTTGATACTTTTTTTAATGCTCTATTAATCATTCTTTGTATCGTATCTTCACTTCTTGTTTCACTATATATCTGATAATATACTCTATTTCCTATGTCAGCATAGCTGCATTCTTCGATATATCTTGCAATTAATAATTGTTTTTCCTTATATGTTAATATCTCTAATCTGTCATCTACTGTTTCCACATCTTTTCTTAATTGTCTTATTTCCTCTTCTAGTTTCGCTATATCTTCTTCTAGCTTTATTCTTTTACTGTCTACTTTTGTTACACTATTTCCTGTTTTATCTGATATTGTATTTTTACTATGTATTCCTTCAGTATCGTAATTTATTCCACTTATACTAGTATCTACTACTAGATTCTTTAATTCTATTCTTTTATTTTTAAGTTCTTTTAGTCTTATATTTAATGTAGCTTTGTTTTCCTTGTAGTTTTTTAATAATTTAATTAAGGTTTTAATTTCCAATCTTTTGTACCTCCTACAATTTTATATTATTTTCTTTAATTCCTCTTCTAGGTTTAATTTCTTATCATCTAATTCTTTATTATGTTTCTTTAAATCTTCTATTTTCTTATCTAATTTTATAAAATATCCTATGCTCTTTTTATTTAAATAATTTAATATTACTTTATAATCAAATATTTCATCATTAATTTCCCAGCCATTATATTCTTTTTTAAAGATGTCAATTTTGTCTATTTTTATTTTTAAGATCTTTTGAGGATAAGCAAGTAATGAAATATATTTTTTATCTTCATTTTCTGTTCTCATTTCTATTTTAATATTATATGATATTTTATTTTTTAATCTTGCATTTATATCTTCTATTTTTCTTTCTAAATAAAATTTATATAAATCCTTTTCTGTAATTACAACTGGATCTATCTTTAATTGATTTTCTAAATTCTCTACTCTTTTTCTTAAATTAAACATTTGTATTTCCTCCTTTTATTTTATAATTCAAATAATTTATCTATTGCATACTTTAATCCTTCTATTTTTCCATTTATTCTTAATATCTCTTCTCTACAACTATCCTTTTTTAATCCTTCTAATCTTGTTATTTCTCTTTCTAAAACATTCTTCATTGTTAATTTTGTCATATTGTATGGTTTATTATCGTAGTAACGTACTTCGTCAGGTTCTGCTAAAATCTCTTGTTGTTGAACTTTATTAAGTTGTTTTTCTAGTTCTGTATTTCTTCCTTTTAGATATCCAATTTGTTCAGCTAATTGTGTATAATATTCTACTGATATTAATGCCGTTGGTTTTGCAACGCCTTCATCATTTATTACTTTTATATCATTCATTTTTATGTTTTCACCTCTTCTTTATTTCTTTATCTACTTGCTTAATAGCTTTTCTGTTTTCATTTATAAGCTCTAATAATTTATTTTCTATTGGTGTTAATTTATCTGCATAACTTGGAAATTCATATTCTTCTATCTCTTGTATATCTATTTCTTCATCTAATAATACAAATTCCGCGTTAGCTAGTTGTAGTAATGATAATGTTGTATTTGGATTAGACATGTACACAATATTATTCCCATCCCAATACATTACTTGGAGTTTTGCTAAAAGCTTTGTACCTTCCTTTATTTTACCTTCGGATATAGCTTGTACTAGTTCATATCCCTTATATGTCTTTCTCATTTATTATTCCTCCTCTTCTTCAATTTCTTTAAGATATTCTTTTATATTTATGTCTTCCCATATCTCTTCTGTTAATTTGTATGCCTCTTCTGTTCCACCTTTTGGTATATAATCATCTAATATCTCTGTATCCTTAAATCTTATTCTTCCAACATTGTATCCAAAATTCTCATCAGACCAAGAATATTCAAATTCTACGTTTGGAAATATAAAACCTAATTTACGCATTAATTCATCAAATACATTATTCCATGCTGTCCTAAATCTTATCGTGTTTTCTGTATCTTTGTATTCGCTTTCATATGCATTCCATTTGGTTCCCCAATTTTTATGGCTCCATCCATACCAACAATTTTTTTTCCGTATTTCTCCATTTCTCGACTACTTAAATCTCCACGGTATACCCATTTAGGCATAGGTGTTATATTGTTAAAATCTATATTCCTTTCTGTTTCATCATTATATTTCCCTTTTAAAAAATCTTTTACTTCTTTTATTTCTTCCTTAGTACCTTTTATTTTTAATATGTTTTCTACATGATTTGGCATATTACTTTTCCTCCAATCTATAACAATTTCTTTCATACTGCTCATGTGTTAGTATTTCCAATAGTTCATATTCTCCGTTTTCTATTTCTTCAATAATCTCTTTATATTTTATATCTATTGTTTTTTCATCAAATCCTATCATAAGTATTGCGTTTTCTTTAGTTTTAACTTTTATTATGTCTTTATCTTCTATTAATTCTTTTATGTTAAAACTATGTTTTAATATGTCTTTTAAATGTGTTCCAATTTTATTTTCTGGATCAATTACCAAACCTTTTTCACTCCAATACTCATTTAATATTTCATCAAATTTAAATATCTTATCTATAATTCCATCTTTAGTTCTAACATATTCTCCTACTTCAATCTTGTCCATTGTTACCCCCTGCTATTTCTATGTATCCTCTTCTTTTCAGTCATCTACTTAACTATTCTGCTTTTATACATTTATTTTCGAATTTTTTATAAGCATCAAAATATATTTCTTTTTTATCTCCATTGTAAGTCAATTCATAATACATTCCATCTTTTAAATCTGTACTTAATAATGCTTTGCTGTTTTGTAATGTCTTACAACTCCATACTATATACGCATTAAAATTTGGTATCTCATCTGTTTTGTCTAAATGCTCTATTGCATATTCTCTTACTAATTGTTTTGCTTTTTTTATAAATTCTTCATTGCTCATTTATTTTTCCTCCTCGAAATTTAAAATAATATCGTTAAGTTTTATAAGATTTTTTGTTTCTTCTTTTAAACCATCATACTTTTCTTTGCTTATATTTATTGACTTTACTCCCATTGCTATAAGCTGTTCTATCTTTTTATCTTCTGGCATATATATCTCTCAACTCCTTTAAATAAGGTAATACCCAGTCTGTAGGTATCATTATAATTCCATATGAATATTCTCCTACTCCCACATCATTTCTAGTCATGTATCCATGTTCTGATAAATAACTATCTGATAATCCTTTTGCCCTTTCTTTATTTTCAATTTCTTCAATTAATTGATTTAATTTATCTTTCATTTAATATAAAACTACCCTCCCTTTCTCGGTTTGTTCTAGTCCTATCACTCCTTCAGTTGCCAATGCTGTTATTAAGCAATAATTACAATAATATTTTTTATTAAATAAAAATAAATCTTCTATATTTTCTTTATGCTTACATTCATAACATTCTTCTGTCATTGCTTGTCCTCCTTATTTTTGTTTATTCTATTTTTAGAAATATCTATTTGGTCAATTTCTAATTTAATGCAAGGATTATTTCTTTTTATATAAATCATTAAACATTTTCTTAATACATTTGCATTTTGCATATGATCTAAAAATATACAAAAAACTCTATATAATAAACATATAAATAATAATATAATACATATCGAACCACTCAATGTTGCTATCCAAAATAATATTTCTTTTATAATATTTATCATTTACTCCTCCTCCACTTTTTCTATATAGCCTGCTGTTATTAAATCTGACATTTCATTTTCTGTTGGAATTTCTCTTAAACTGTATGGATGCAATCTTGTAATTTCTCTTGTATTCTTATTTATAAAATATCTTGCATTATTAATTCCAACCTTCATATAACTTTCTCCATAATCAAAATATCCAAACTTTTCTAATTCTTTTAAATCTACTTCTTTCTTTATTCTTAACATTTAATTAATCACCTAGCTTTCTTCCACACATTGGACAATAATTTATATCTATCTCAAGTTCTTGGTAAATTTTTTCTCTTGTAAAATTATCATTTTTATAATTACTTACTTCTTGCTCTATTTCTAATTTATATTTCTTTAATTTAAATCTTGTGTTACTGCAATATTCACACATTTATTTTTCCTCCAATAACTTATTTTCAAATTGCTCAAGTAAGTATATAATTTGCTCTATACTAAAATATTTTTTTCTTTCTGGATCTTTAAACTCTTTTATTCTTGTAATTAATTTATTAAAGTTATCTTTTACTTTTTGTTTTGCTATAAACTTTTCTTCAAATTCTGGTGTGTCTACATATACTATTCTTTTATCTTTTAAATCATCTTCTAATACTTCTAACTCTTTTATTCTCTTTTTATCTTCTTCTCTTTCTGCCAATATGTGGTCTATTGCTACACATCTTCTTTCACAAAAATTATCATAATCGCTCTCTACTTTGTAGTTTCTTAGTTTTCTGTCTAGCTCTGTAAATTCTTGTAATATCTTTATATCCTCTTCTATATCCATCCTAATTCCCCACATTTCTTGCTTTCTCTAGTAAATTTATTTTATCTGTTATTCTATATATATCTTTTCTTATAGCTTCTGCTTCATCTGATAAATGATTTCTATGTGTTTCTATATACTCATCTAGTTCTTTGTCTTTTTGCTTTAATTCTTTATATAGCTCTTCTAATCTATTCATTCTTTTCTCCTCTTTATTTTTATTCTTCACTTATTTTTATTAAATTTACATTCTTTAAGTTAACTATATATGTGTCATTATTTTCTATATCAGGTCCAAATGACATTCTTTCTATTCTTTTTTCTTCTAAAACTTCAACCATTCTATCTTTTTGTTGCTCGGATAAGGTTGTAGAATAAGTTGTACCACCTACAAGAAATATGTCTATTCTGTATTCTTTATTCACTCTTTCCACCTCACTTCATCTACTTCTAATAACTCTTGTACTTTCTCTCTATTAATAATTGCTATTAGCTTTCCTTGTTCGTCATAATAGCTGTACTCTATTAATTCTTCTCTTTTTACTTCCATACTTTTTTTCCTCCGTTTAATCTAATCTTGGTAAATGTCTGCTATATTCTTTTTCGTAGTTTTTCTCTTCTTCTTTTCTGATTCTTGTTTTTTGTTTTGGTTTTAATTCTGGATGTATTTCTAAAAACTTTCTTCTATGTCTTGTTATACTCTCAAAGCTTATTCCTGCATTTGTTAATGTTTGCAATGCCGTTTTGAAATATGTTTCTGCTAGTCTTGGAAATAGTTCTTTAACTGTTTTATATATTAAGTAATTATCATCTTCTCTTGCTCTTGTATCTTCTTCTAGTATCTTATAAACTATATCTTTCACTCTGCTTCTTCTCATTGGCATATCCTCCTACAAATTTTGCTTGTCCTAATATAATTTGCTTTATAAATTGTATCTTCTCAATATCATTTAATTTTAGTAGTTCTTCTGTATTTATAATTTTCATAACTACCTCCTGATTATATTTACAAATTCGCTATATACTTTTCTAAATATCATGTTTACTTTTCCTGTAGAACCTGCTCTTTGTTTTGCTAATTTTATTGTTACAACTGGCGCTGCTGCATCAGTTTCTTCTTCTTGATATATAAAAATAACATTGTCTGCATCTTGTTCTATTGCTCCAGATTCTCTTAAATCAGATAGCATTGGTTCTTGTCTTGTTGCATTTCTATTTAGCTGGCATAATCCTATTATTGGTATTTTCAACTCCAATGTTAAAAGCTTTAGTGTCCTTGTTATGTCTGCTACTTCTTGCTCTCTTAAATTGAATTTTTGAGAACTTTTAATTAGTTGTATATAATCGATTATTATTAATCCTATGTTTTTCTTGTTTTTCAGTTTTCTTGCTTCTACTTCTATTTGCTGTATTGTTCTTAAATTACTAGTAATATATAAAGATTTTTCTTCTAATTCTGCTCCAGCTTCATATACTTTTACTGCTTCTTGGTCAGTTAATGTTCCTAATCTCATTTTTGTACTATTTATTCTTGTTTCTTTTGCTATTAATTTTGTTATAATTTGTTCTTCTGACATTTCTAAACTTATAAACATTACTGGTATTTTCTTTTTAGCTATATAGTCTGCTATTTGTAATGCAAATGTTGTTTTTCCCATTCCAGGTCTAGCACCAATTATTGTTAATTCTTCGTTATGTAGTCCACAAGTTAATTGATCTAAATCTAGCATTCCTGTATATAAGCTATAATCATTTTTGTTTTTCATGTTTTTCTCTATCATGTCTAATGTGTCTATAATCTGCTCTTTTAAGCTTTCTTCTTTAATTTCTCTATCTTCAATTTTATTTAGCTCTTTTATTACTTTTTCTATGTCTATATCTATATTTTCAGCATCTTTTATTTTTGTTGCTGACTCATTTAGCAGTTTTTGCATTTGTCTTTTTTTAGTTAATTCAATTAACTTTTTATATACACTCTCTGCAGTTGTGCTATAAATATTCTCACTTAATGTTGCTAAATAACTTAATATATTTTTTTCATCAGTTAACTTGTTTTTAACAGTTAGCATTGTTATTTCTTCTTTTGCTTGTTTTAAATTTTGTATTGCTTTAAATATTTTCTTGTTTAATCTAGTTGTAAAATCTGCATCTATAAGCTCACATTCATAATTTTCGAAAATTAGATAATATAACATCGCTTTCTCTATTTCTTCATCCTGCATTTCGTTTACCTCTTACAAGTTTTAAATATTCGTCTTCGCTTAAACCAGATGTGTCCATTATTTCTACGTCCTCAATTTTTATATTATCTTTCTTTTCGTTTTTGTTTTGATTTTCATTTTTAGCTTCTGCTAATGTCTTAATATTGGCTTTAGACCAATTGTTGAGAATTGCCTTTATATAACTGATTGTTCTTTTATTGTTTTCTATACTAATCTGCATTGCATAAATAACTAATTCTGATCCTAGCTCTTTTGTATAATCTTCTAAAACTTCTGATGTGTATGGTGTTAAAAGATTAATATTGTCTTCGTAAAATTTTGAAACTTTTTGGAAATCGTCTTTACAACTGTCCTTTCCTGTTAGAAGACCGTCTTTACAACTTTCGTCTTCTTGAAAACCGTCGCCACAACTTTCGCTTTCTTCTTGTTCTTTTTCTTTACTATTCTTTTCTATACTAATCTTATCTATTCTATTCTTATCTATACTGTGTATACACTCTGTATCCAAATTGTATACATTGCTTTTATCTATTGTTAATCTAGATTTTTCATTTTTATATATTGTTTCCTTGTATCTATCTTTTTGCAGATAATTATTTAATCTCCAATGTCTTATTACTAGCACTCCTGTATCAAATGGAATTACAAAAGATTTAGCTATTAATATTTTTAAATCGTCTTCTTTTTTTCCAGTCATTCTCATTATGGATTTCCACTTATCTACAAAACCATCATCATCAGCTTGCATCGATAAGTGAAAATATAAATTTTGAGAGCTGTCTGGCATTTCTAAAAACTCGTCACTTTCAACTACGGAGTTATTAAACATTCGTTTTTGTGCCATTTTTTCTCCTTTCTTTAGTAAAAACAGGATATAACTTATATTGTCATACCCTGTTGTCCACATTAATTAATATTTATAAATGGAATTGCATCAGATGTAGTTGTAGGTAACTGTCCGTTCCATTTTTCAATTGCCTTTTGCTCATTTTCTATTTCTTTTAATCTCAAGTAATTATCTGTAATTTGCTCATTTTGTTGCCTCATAACTTCAGCATCTGCTTTAGCATTTTCTATCTTTTTCTCATTCTCTACTTTTGCTTTTTCTAATTCATATTGTGCTTTTTGTGTTTCTTGTTCTACTATTTGCTTTTGCTCTACTGCTGTGTCAAATTCTTCTGAAAAACTTAAATCTGTTATATTTAAAGCTGTTACTGTTACACCTTTATTTTCTAATTTTTCTTTTAATAAATTGATAATTATATCTGCTACTTCACTTCTTTTTGTTATTGTTTCTTCTGCTGTATATTGACTTATTCCTTGTTTAATACTTTCTAATATTGCTGGTTCTATTAATACTGTTTGATAATCCTTTCCAACTTCTTTATATAAATTATTGGCATTGTTTTTATCTACGTTATAATTAACTACTACTTTTAAATTACTTATTTTCTGTAAATCTTTCGAACTAGCTTCTGTTGCTATCTCATATTTTTGTGTTCTACAATCTATCTTTACTATACTTTCTATAAAAGGAGCTTTTAAATTGAATCCTTCTTGAATTACATCATCTTGTACTTGTCCAAATCTTGTTTTTACTCCTACGTATCCTGTTGGTACAGTTGTTATACTTGCAATAAGTATAATCATTGCTATTACAATTACTCCTACAATACTTCCTATAATAATTTTAGTTTTTGTTTCCATATACATTTTTACCTCCCAAATTCTTTAATAAATTTTTCTTCGCTATATTTTTTTATAAAAATCTGTTTTGCTTCTTCCTGTATGTCTTTCTTTAAGAGTGGATTATCTGTTAATTTCCTGTGACATTTAAAACATATTGGTATAACTAGTCCATATTTCATACTAGTTTGTCTATTTCTACCTCCAAAAACTTCATCCAAATGATCTTTTTTGTGTTTCTTGCATACATAACAAATATCTAAATTGTATGTAATTATGCTGTATCTATTACGTTCTAATTTTGCTAATTTACTACTTTTTTGTTTTATCTTTTTTACTTTCTTTTTTTCTGTTTTTGGTGGTTTTGGCACAGGATAAAATTCTTTAGATAAATCCATTTGTTCCTCTTTTCTTGCATTTTTTCTAAATTCGTGTTATTATTTATTTATACTTTCTTGAAAAAAATCTTTTGTGGTTGTTGATGCGTGAGCATTAGCAATCACTTTTTTTATTCTTTTGCAACTGTTGTACAATTCTAAATAGCTTGTTTCTGCTAAATCTGTGTTATCTATTTCGTTCTTAATTAATCTTAATTTGTTAGATTTTTCACTTAATTCACGTTCTACTTCGTAAATTTCTTCTTCTAAATTATTTACTTTGTCGTTATATATCTCTGTAGATACTATTGCATAAGCCACTAACATTCCTATAATTCCTAAAAGTAAAAATATTATTATCGTTTCCATTTGTTCTCTATTCTCCTTTTTTCTAATTTCATTTTTGATAATGTAATGATGTGCCAAATAAATATTTGATCTAATCTATCCATCTTTTTTATCACTTCCTTTCTATTAATTTTTGTATTATAATCGCCTCTAAGGAGGTGATTAATAATGTCTAAAGATGAAATTATTCAAAACACAATTAATAAATATCATCAAGAATGTTCCAAAATTATTGAAACTGAATTTATAGATAAGTTAGAAAAACACGAAGAAATTATGATTAAAGTAATTTTAGAAACTATACTTAATAATAATTTAAACTAATAATTTTCACTAAAAATTCGACTTATAGATGGTGCAATTTGTTTCGCTACTTTTTCGCCATCTATTTTTATTTCTAAATTTTCTATTAAGTTAAACTTTTTAAAGAATTGTTCTAATTCTTGTGGACTTCCTTCTATTTTCATATTCTTGCTCCTCTCTTATCCTATAAATATTTTCATTATTACTAGCGCTCCTGCTGCTATAACTGCTACCGTAGGTATTACATCACTGCATAAACTACATACTGCTTTTCCAATTAAACAATACTTTTTCATTTGTTTACTCATTTTCTCTCACCCCTTTCTATATAATTTGCCTTGCCATTTCTTGTAGTATTTCTTGTTTATCCTTTTCGTTTAGTCCTAAATCATAAAGTAAAACTGCTCTTTTATCTGCTAACTGCTTTACTCCTGTTCCTTTAATTCTAGGAAAGTCAGGTCTGTTAAATATTTCCCTTGCTTTATTCTCTCCTATTCCTCTCCAGTCTGCATAATCATAAGGTGTTATTGTTTCTGGTAAATTTTCATAATTAAGAATTGACCTCTTTTCTTGCATTTTTTTATCACCTCTTTTTTGCTTTTAAACATTTTGTTGAACTTATTGCCAAAAAAATATCAGTTATATCGCAACCATATAACTCAGACATTTTTTCTTTTAAGGTATCGCTTGGATTTCTAGATCCATTTTCTAACATTGACAAATATTCTTTTGTAATTACTAAAAATTTTGCAGCTTGTTCTTGAGTATATCCATTTTGAACTCTTAAATCTTGTAATGTCTTTTTTGTCATTTTGCACCTCCTCAACAATTTGTTGAAGTTATTCTATTAAACATTTTGTTAAATGTCAATACTTTTTTTATATTTTTTATACATTTTGTTTAATTCTGTTGACGCTCTAAGAAAAATATTTTACAATTTGTTTACTTATTAAACAAATTGTTTTATAATATATTATATATTATGTAAAGGATGTATGTTATGAATAGATTAAAGAAATTAAGACTCGAAAAAAATGAAAGTCTAGAAAGTATTGCTAAAATATTAAATGTTACATTGCAAACTATTTCAAACTACGAAAATGAAAAAAGAGAAATGACTCCAAATACAATTCTTAAATTGGCAGAATATTTTAATGTTTCAACAGATTATCTTTTAGGTAAATCAGATATAAGAAATCCCGAAGAGCAAATAAAACAAGAATTTGAATTTGCTTATCATAAAGAAATGGAAGGATTAAGTGATGAGGAAATTGCAGATGCTCTAAGATTTTATAAACAAATTAAATATGGTAATAAAGAAAATAAATCTGATAATTAATTTATTTTGGGGGCTATAATGAATTTAAATAAATTATATGAGATTGCTAATAAAGAAAATATTACAATAATTAACTTTAAAATGAAAAATAAGGCAATTATTGGTAGGATTGATAAAAAATATTGTATTCGGTTTAAATTACTCTCGAATTAAAACCTCGTGCGAAGAAAAGGAACTTTTAGCAGAAGAACTTGGACATTATTATCATAATGCTTTGTATAATGCCAATACAGATAAAATCGTAATAGAACAAAAAGAATATAGAGCTAATAAGTGGAAAAATACAATATTAATTACGATAAATGATTTTAAAGAGGCTTTTAATAAACGGAATGAGTACTGTTTATGATATTGCAGATTATTTTAGCTTATCTACTAATACTGTAGAATTTGCTTATAATTATTATAAAGAAAATGGATATCTATAACTTTTAAACAAAAGATAAATGCTATTTTTTAGCATTTAATTTTTATCACTATAACGAAAGGATGTTTTGTATGGCAAAAAGAGGTAATGGAGAAGGCTCTATTTTCTATTCTGAAAAATTAAATCGTTGGGTAGGCCAATTTACTGCTGGAAGAAAAGTGGATGGTAAATTGAATCGTAAATCTGTATATGGTAAAACCCGTAAAGAAGTAAAAGATAAAATGAATAAAGCTCTTGTAGATGTTAATAAAGGGCTTTTTATTGACAAACAAGATATAACATTCAAAGAATTAATTGAAAACTATATAAGTTACAAATATGATACTAATCAGATTAGTGATAGAAGTTTTTTGAGAAATCAAGAAACTTTAAAACAAATAATAAAATGCGACTCTGCTTTTGCCAATAAAAATATACAAAAAATAACTACAGAAGATATAAAACATTTTTTGACTACCATTACTATTTATTCTGATAGCTCTATAAAGAAAATGTATTCAATGATGAATAAAGCTTTTAAAATTGCAATGTCTGAAAAATATATAATATTCAATCCAACTAATAGCGAAATTATAAAAAAACCAAATTCAGACAAAGAAAATAAAAAAATTGAAGCGTTAACCGTAGAAGAACAAAGAAATTTAATAAATGTTTTAGATTTAAATAGTAAATATGATTTAATTATTTTAATGCAATTATATACTGGTATGAGAATTGGAGAAGTTTTAGCATTAAAAAAAGAAGATATTGATATTAATAATAATAAAATCTATATTCAAAGAACTTTAACAAGAAATAAAAATGATAAAGTTATATTAGGCAATAAAACAAAAACTGAAAATTCTGTTAGAAATATAACAATTAATAGTTCTATTCATATTATACTATCAAATGCCTTTAAAATTGATTCTCATAACAAATACGGATTATTATTTTATGATGACGAAGAAGATAATTTTATATCTCCTAATGAATTAAATTCCTATTTACAAAGACTAAATAAAAAGTATTCTATTGCTAAACATATTCACACACATATGTTAAGACATACTTATGCTACACGATGTATAGAAAGTGGAATGTCTGCAAAAGTTTTACAGAAAAAATTAGGTCATAAAAATATAACAACAACAATGGACACCTATGCATCTGTTTTCGAAAAATTCCAATTACAAGAAGACGACAAATTTAATGCATATTTAGATAAAGAAAATATTGGGTTGCATTAAAATTGCATTAAAAGCAAAATAAAAAACTATGTAATAAGCTATTTAAAGGCATTACATAGTTTTTGTTCTTGGTACCGATGGTGGGACTCGAACCCACATGGTTTCCCGCCAGATTTTGAGTCTGGTGCGTCTGCCAGTTCCGCCACATCGGCATATTATATGCTAATACATATTAGCATATATTTTTTTATTTTGCAATAATTAAATTATCAAATCTTTAAAACTCTTTCCGTATTTTAAGATAGGATAATCAAAAATATCTAATACAGTAGCTGAAATATCTGCATATGTGTCCCTTATTCCAAGATTAATACCATGTTTTATATTTTTTCCATAAACTAAAATAGGTATATATTCCCTATCATGATCTGTACTTGGTGTTGAAGGATCATTTCCATGGTCTGCTGTTATAATTAATAAATCATCCTCATTCATTGCTTCAATAATTTCTGGTAATTTATTATCAAAATATTCTAAGGCCTTTGCATAACCTTCTACATTATTTCTGTGACCATAAAGCATATCAAAATCTACTAAATTTGTAAAAATTAATTTTGCATTTTTACTATTCTTTATTTCCTCTATTGTTTTTTCTATTCCATCAGCATTTCCTTCTGTATGAATTGCTCTTGATATTCCCCTACCAGAAAATAAATCTTCAATCTTTCCAATTGCTACTACTTCTTCATTATTCTCATAAAGTACATCAAGCATTGTCTTACCAAATTCTGGCGATTCAAAATCTTTTCTATTATATGTTCTAGTAAAGTTATCTGCCTTATCACCTACAAAAGGTCTAGCGATAACTGTTCCTACATCATATTCTTCTGTACTTAACATTTCTCTTGCTATTCTACAAATTTCATATAATCGTTCTACAGGAATTATGTCTTCATGTGCCGCAATTTGAAAAACACTATCTGCAGAAGTATATATAATAGGAAATCCTGTTTTTAAATGTTCTTCTCCATATTGTTTTAATAATTCTGTACCTGAACCAACACCATTAAATAAAGTACCCTTTAATCCTGTTTTTTCCTTAAATTCTTCTATCATCTTATCTGGAAAGCCATTTGGATATGTTTTAAATGGCTTTTCTTTTACAAATCCTGAGATTTCCCAGTGTCCTACAGGACTATTTTTACCGGCACATTTTTCTTGTGCTTTACCATAATTTCCAATAGGATTTTCTTCTTTTTCTGGAATTGTTAATCCATCAATATTATATAAACCTAATTTTTTCATATTAGTTAATTTAGGTTTTGCAAGCTCATAAATATGTCCTAATGTATTTGCACCTACATCACCATATTTATCTGCATCTGGTAATTCTCCAACTCCAAAACTATCTAAAACAACAATAATTGTTCTATTTATCATTGTTTTCCTCCTTCTTATGTTTTAATTTCAAATTATATTCTTTTACATGTATATCACAATTTTGGTATTCAAATTTTTCTACTTCCTTATTCATTCTGAAAAATGATTCCTTTTTCTTTAAAAATTCAAATTTCGAATTATCTAGTAATACTAAATCATTTAACTCCATACCTTCTGGAAGTGTTTTATTATAATTGTCATAATAAACTGTATTAGTTAAAAATATAAGTGGCATTCCCTTTTTTATATTTATCCTACAAATATGCTCATCAGTACTTTCTATATCATTTATAGCCTCTTCTGGATTTACATGATAAATTTCGAAATTAGATTTATTTATATCTTTTTCTGCCACATATAATGATAAATTCATTGGTGCTTTTATTTGTAATAACGCCTTTTCTATATCACTTACAATTGCTTTTAATTTTTCTACAAACCTATCTAATGACGTATTCTTATTTACATCTATTACTCTGTACATATTTTTCTCTATTTCACGATGTTTTCTTCCTGCTAATACTCTAATTTTTGTTTTATCTTCAGAAAGCCCACCAAAAATATCGTATTCTTCTTTTGGAAATAATGAACTTACAATTGTAGTTTTCTCTTTTATATTATTAAGTTCTTGTTCTATTAGATGTAGCTCTTTCTCATTTAGGTCATCTTTATCTTTTATCATGTTTATGAATTTCAAAATCTCTGTTGTAGCTAAAAATATACTGTCACATTCTTTTTTAGATAACTTTTTCCTTATTATTTTATCCATGTTCTTGCCAAGATCTTCTAAATCTTCTAAATAATCAAATGTCTTTTCTAAATTTGTAACTGGAACTTCCTCTTCAGAATCTATCTCTGATAAAATTAAATTATTGTCCTTATTAGTATATTTCCAAAAATCAAAAATACTCTTGTTATGCTCATCTATTTCTTTTAAATATGACTCTGCATTGCGAATTTTACTATTTAAAATTTTTATTTTATTTTCTAATGCTCGTACATCCATTTCATCATTTTTTAGTCTTTTATCTTGTCTTTCAAAAGCCTTAATTAGTAACACTAAATCCTCTATTGTTAAGAATTCTTTTGTTCTATCTATACCATCATTCTCTTTAAAAATCTCTTCTATTTCTTGTGTTTCTTTTTCTTCTTCACTATCTTTATTTAATACTTCTTTTGCTCTTCCTTTTAATTTTTTCTTATTTTGCATAAAGAATTTAATCTTTCCAAAAAAGCTACGTTTACAATCTAAATATATTGATATTTCCTTTTCTTTGTCTTGAAATTCTTTTACTTTGTTTTTTTCTTCTATTGATAATTCTTGTTTTTGTTTTTCGCATTTATTTAGGTTTTCTACGATATCATTAATTTCATTATCTGTTTTATAAAACTCTGTTTTTATAAAATTTGTTAAATTATCGTATTCTATTATATCTCCGTTATATAAAAATTCTAAGCTTCCATCTTTTTTTATTCTTGGTTCGAATACATATTTACCATTTGTTTCTGTTTGTAAAATAAATAATGCTTTAATTAATTTAAAAAACTTAATCGCTTCTTCTTCATTTTTTATTACAATTTTATAATGGCTATTAATCTTTTCATAACAAACTGTGTTACCTATGATATGTACATTCATAACTCCATTTTTGTCATATACTTCATAAACAAATGGCCAATCTTTTGTAAATAGCCATATATAATTTTCTGTATCTGCAATCTCATTTCTTGTTAATAACTCACCAGAATATTCTGTATTGCATACAGGTACATAAATATATATATCCTTATGTTCATTATATGCTTCTATTTGTTTCTTTAGAAGATAAAAAAACGCCTCAAACTCTTCGTCTTCTAGTGTTACCATCATAAAATACTGTTTTGTTATGTCAGAATAATAAATTTGCCAAAGATAATTTTCACTATATTTTACTTCGAATGGAATTTTTTCATTTAAAATATCTTGTTCGGTAGCTATTCTCTCTAATTCATTTATATTCATCTTATCTACCATTTTTAAAAACACGCCATGTTTTACTATATCATCTTCTGATTCAAGCTTTAAATAATCATATAGTTGGTTACATTCCTCATATTTTTTTGAAAGCAAATCCATTTTATTTTTTGGAGTTATATATATTTGGATATCTTTTATATTTAAATATTTATATACTCTACTTTTATTTTCTGAAAATCCTCTAATAGGTCTAAATTCAAGAGGTCTATAATTTTTTATAAATTCTGGTATATTATTTAAATCTAGTCCTATATATTCTAAGTTTGTTTGTATTTTTAATTTTTCATCACTTGTAAGTTCATTCATATTAACCTCCACGTCTTTTCATGCTTACTAGTATAACATAACATAAGAAAAAAGTGAATGCAAAATAGGGATTTATGAACGTTCTTTTTTCCATTCTTTAAATCCACAAAAAAACCACCTAATGTCTTAGCATTGGTGGTCTTAGTATATATCTTATGCTCTTGGATGAGCTTTTTTATAAATATTTTTTAGTCCTTCATCTTGAAATTGCATATATACTTGAGTTGAAGAAATATCAGAATGACCAAGCATAACTTGAATTGCTTTTAAATCTGCACCATTTTGCAATAAATGTGTTGCAAAAGAATGTCTTAATACATGTGGTGTAATGTCTTTATCTATATGAGCTTGTTCTTTATAGAATTTTACTATTTTCCAAAAACCTTGTCTTGTTAATCTTTTACCATTTATATTTACAAATAAAGATTTCTCATCTTCGCTTTTTATTAAGTATGGTCTTGCTTTCTTTATGTATTCTTTTAAAGCATTAATAGAAATTGCTCCTAGTGGTATATTTCTTTGTTTATTAGCATTTGTGCAAGAAACATATCCTTCTTTTAAGTTAACGTCTTCTAAATTTAGATTTATTATTTCTGTTACTCTCATTCCTGTTGCATAAGCAAATTCTAACATTGCTTTATCTCTAATTCCTTTTAGATCAACAGCTTTAGGTTGCTCTAATAATAATTCTACTTCTTTAGAACTTAAAACACTTGGTACTCTTTTTTCTACTTTTGGAGATTGTATTCCCTCTGTTGGGTCTTCTTTTATTTTTTTAGTTCTTACTAAATATTGATAAAATGATCTTATTGATGCTAAGTTTCTAGAAATTGTTGAAGTTTTTTTACCGATATTTTTTAAGTTCTCAAGATATTTTTTTATATCGTCTTTTGTAACCTTTAAATATTGTAAATTTTCTTCATTTATATATGATTCATATTGGGTAATGTCCCTCTTATATGATTGTAGTGTGTTATTTGATAATTTTTTATCTTTTTGTAAAAATTCTAAAAAAAGTTTAATTTTCTTTTCCATGCTACTATCTCCTCTACTGCTTTTTTTAGTTTTATGTACATATATTATTTACATAAACTATATATGTTATATCAAAGATATTCAAAATTGTAAATATCTTTTTGCTAATTATTAAATATATTTTGTTATAAATGTAAGTAAATTTGTTGAAATATAAACTTCTATTAAAGAAGATAACATAAAAAATATTACTGCTATTATAGATAATATCGAGTGTCGTATAATTTCTAGTTTTATATTTTCTTTTGTCCTATTTTTCATAATTGCATAACATAATTTTGTACTACTTACCGCTATAAAAAATAATGCTGGAATAAATATAATATTATGAAATAATATACTTCCTATGCAAAAGCACACACCCTTTCCAGTTCCTAATGCAATTATAGCCCCAGATATTGTATATCCAATACATAAACCTTTATACAACACAAAAAAATATATTAGTGGTAAACCAATAATAGTAGAACCTATGAACCATAATATTATTCCCATTAATATATTTCTTTTGAATGATACATTTATTAATTCATTTTTATCTATCGAGTTATTATTTTTTAATGTTGTAACAAAATTATTTATATATTCACTAACCTCATTTTTTTGTGCTTCATCAGAGTTATTTATAAAAAACACTCCTAAAACAATTCCTATAAGTAGAAAAATTAATAATAATATATATATTTTTTTATTTTCTTGTAAGTTTTTTAAAATTACCTCTATATATGTATTTTTTGTTTTTTTCATTTTATCCTCCATAGAATTATTTATACATAATATCTATGTAATAAAATGATTTTTAGAACTAATTATCTAGTGTTTTTGTGGAAACTTTTCCGTAATTTCCTCCTCCACCAGCTTCTATTTGTAATCTTCCTTTTCTAGATTCATCAATAATTGTTGCCAACTTAGTTCCTACAACAGCTTCTATATCATCAAATGACAACTTATGTAATATATTCATTTCTGTTCCAAAATTATCTAATAGTTTTTCTATTGTTTTATTTCCTAAACCAGGTACAAAACCTAATGGTGTTTGATATATATAATCAGGTCTAGATTTTGGACTTACAGATTCTTTTTTATCTTTTATTAATTCTATCCTATCAAAAACTCCAAATGTAACTTTACTACTTCCACAATAAGGACATACTTCTACTGGTTCTTTGGTTTGAATTGTAGAATTGCAAGCATCACAATATGTTCTATGATATTTACCAAGTTTTGGATCTAGTCCGTAATTTGCAACAATTTTTCTTCCATCTTCATTTTTTAGTGCTTTAACTAGTTCCTTAAAAGATATATCTTCCATTTGTATCTTGTTATATTCTCTTGCTATTTTAGGTAATGAATGAGCATCTGAATTTGTAACGAACGTTTTATCTTCTAATTCTGATATCATATCTGCTAAATATGTATCAGAACTTAAACCTAATTCTACTGCAAAAATTTTATCATATTTTTCTTTAAATATATCTTTAAGTCTGTCTGTACAATTTCCATAATAACTCTTAAAAGGTGTAAAAGCATGAGCTGGAACCAATATACCATTATATTTTTCTACAATATCTATTAACTCATAACCAGATAAATCTGATCTTTGTGTACTTAATGTTATATTTTTTATATGTTTACTCATTTCTTCTGAATAAGCTTTTATATCTTTTAGATGTGGAAAATAGCACAAGTTGTGTGCTGATCCTTTTTTTCCGTTTCTACCTTTTTCTGATGTTTCGGTTTCACTTCCAAGTATTATACATACTTTATCTTTATATATAATTCCTCCATCTTCTAGCTCGTATGCATCGCCTGTTTTTAAAAATTCTTCTATATCTTGAATAACATATGGTGATGCACAATCTATAATTCCTACTATATTTATTCCTTTTCTTTCTTCACATTCTTTTGCAATATTTGCAAAGTTTAAACTTTTCGCTGCAGTAATCTTTATTGGCTTGTTATTTTCTGCTCTACCAATATGTACATGCAAATCTGCAAAAAATTCATTCATTTTTATTCCTCCCCACTTATGTTCAACAAGTCAGAAAATTTATGCTCTTCATCTATTTGTTTTGCTATTTCGTGTTTTATTCTTCTATCTGCATTTATTTCTTGTTTATTGTCTCTTATTCCATTTTTATTAACTTCTAATTTTTTGCCTTCTATGTATAATTTTTTAGCAGTTGTTCTATAATCTATGGCCGCATTAATCCCTTGGACTAAATTATATTTTGGAAGCATATTAATTTTAGTTTGCCATCTTGTAATTATTTTACTTTTGTCTAATCCAAGAGTCTCTAAGTTTTCATATTCCATAACAAATTCTTTAAAGTCTTGCAAATATACATTTTCTAATCCCTTTAAATTTTCATTTTCCAAAACGAATAAAGCCTCTGTTGGATTAAAAGCTCTTCTATCATCTCTATCTAGAAGCATTCCAAAATTATCTATTAATTCTAATATGTCTCCCTCTTTATCTCTTGGTGTAATGTTAGCAATTCTATTAGCTTGTTCACAAATTCTACAAAACTTTTTGTCGAATCCTAATTCCTCAAGATATTCTGCTCCTTTACGTAAATATGTTCTTCTTTTTTCTTCTGTAAATGAAATTACACTCTTTTTGCACGCATATAACAAACATGCTGTTAGCACTAAATTATTATCAACATCAGGTTTTGTATGCTCTAAAAACATTCTACAAATTTCTGTTTTAAATATTACTGTATTATCAAAAAAGCAGTTATGTTTTTTCTTAAAATACAATAATATCTTCATTTTTTCGGATAATTTTCTTTCATTTAGCATCATATCTGCAAAGCTATCATTATACATATTCATTACTCCTCTTATATGACATTTTTGTTAATTATATGCCATTGTTATTTTCTTTTCAATAAAATAACTAAAATGTAATATTTTTGTAATACGAAAAAACGATTCTAAAAAATTTTAGAATCGTCAATAACAAAAGTTATTTAATTATATTTTTATGTCTTTTAGTTGTTTTTCGATATCTTTTATATCTCCTTTATTATGTATGATATAATCTGCATTTTCTATATAAAAGTCATCTGTATTTTGCATATTTAATCTTTTTTCTGCCTCATCTTCTTTTATATTATCTCGTTTCATTATTCTCTCTATTTGAACTTTTCTTTCTGCTATAATAGCAATTACAAAATCACAAACTTGATCTAAATTGCTTTCAAATAATAAAGGAGCATTTACAACAATTATTTTCTTCTTTATTTTATTAATTCTTTTCTTTATTTCGTCTACAACATAAATAAAGGTAAGCTTATTTAATTCTTCCCTTTTCTTGTCATCTTCATATATAATACTTGCTAATTTTTTTCTATTTAATTCACCTTTTCTATCTACTATTCCAGAACCAAAGCTTTCTACTATTGATTGTAAGTACATTGTTCCTTTTTTAGATAATTCCCTTGCAATTTTATCTGCATCTACTATTTCTGCATTATATTTATTTTCTAGAATTTCACATAATGTATCTTTTCCTGCTCCGGAACTTCCTGTTACGCCTATTATTTTCATACGCCTACCTCCCACGTTTCTATTATACCATATTTTGTATAAATAAACAATATTTAGGGTAAACATAACACATGTTTTTACTACAGAATTATTTACATTTTTCCTCTTCTATTTGTGTTTGAATATACTTACTCAATTCAGAATCCATACTAAAATCTGGTTCGAAACATTTATCTATAATTCCTTTAACATTTAATTGTTTATAAGTTTCTATTGATTCATTTTTTGTTGCTATAAATACATTCTTACCACCTATACTGTTAACATATTCAAATGCGAGGCTATCTGTTAATCCATCACCAAAATATATAATGTTATTAGTTTCCTTATTATCTTTTTGAACTTGCTTAATGACGTCTACTTTCTTTTTATCTGTTAATAAAATATCTATATCTTTATATATTCCATTCTCTTCATTAAATGTAATCCCATAAACACCATCTACAAATTTTCTAATTACTGTTTTATCCACATAATCTTTTATTCCAGAAGTAACAATATAATGTTTTACTCCTGTTGTTTGACTTTGGAAATTTTTAAAATACTCTATAACTCCATTATTAAATTCTACTTTATCTGCACCTAAACAAACATTTTCTTTAGTTAGTAAAATATTATTCTCCAATAATATCTCTATATAACATTTGTAATAAGCTTCATATAGACCTTCGCTATTGGTTAATTTTTCTGCTATTCTATTCATTAGCTTTTCTTCATTATATCCACATTTTTTTATTATTTCATATTGTGGTAAAGAATATGGTGTTAGTGTACCATCAAAATCATATATAATTACCATTTTACTCCTCTTCTACTATTAACTATAAGTTTTTTATAGCTGTTCTTGCTAATTCATCGCATCTGTTATTGTATTCATTATCACTATGTCCTTTTACTTTTATAAATTCAACTTTATGAATTTTTGTAAGTTCATATAACTCTTCCCATAATTCCTTATTTTTTACAGGCTCTTTTGATGCATTTTTCCACCCATTCTTTCTCCAATTGTATATCCAGCCTTGGTTAAAACAATTTACAACATATGCACTATCACTATATAATTTAACATTGCATGGATATTTTAGCATTTTTAAGGCCTGTATAACTGCTGAAATTTCCATTTCGTTATTCGTTGTATTTAATTTTCCCCCTGATATTTCTTTTTTATTTCCTTTATACATAAGTACAGCGCCCCATCCTCCAGGACCCGGATTCCCAGAACAAGCTCCATCTGTATATATTGTTATTTCTTCCATTTTCTTCTCCTATATTTGTAATTTTTACCATTTTATGATATTATATCAATAATTTGTTTATACTACAATATAAGGAGGGATAAATATGTCAAAAGTTTTAGGAATTATTGCAGAATATAACCCATTTCATAATGGTCATCTTTTACACTTAACCAAGTCTAAAGAAGAAACCGGTGCCGAATACAGTATTTGTATTATGAGTGGTAATTTTGTTCAAAGAGGTAATACATCAATAGTTAATAAATGGGTAAAAACAGAAATGGCTCTAAACAGTGGTATAGATTTAGTTCTAGAGCTTCCAACAGTATATTCTATTTCTAGTGCAGAAAATTTTGCTGAGGGCGCTATAAAACTTTTAAACTCCTTAAAAATTGTAGATACAGTTTCATTTGGTTCCGAGAATTCCGATATAGATATATTAAATAGAATTTCTGGTATTTTATATGAAGAGCCAAAACAATATGTAGAATTTTTAAATGAAGAATTAAAAAAAGGGCTTTCTTTTCCAAAAGCTAGAGAAAATGCAATATTGCTATATTTAAATGATCAAAAATATTCTAACATTTTAAATCAACCAAATAATACTTTAGCAATTGAATACTTAAAAGCTTTAAAGAAATATAAATCTCATATTATGCCAATAGCCATAAAACGTGAAAAAGCTTTTTATAATAGTAATTGCATTGTTGATGAATATGCAAGTGCTACAGCAATTAGAAATATGATTGTAAATAATCAATTTAATGATATCAGAAAAGTAATGCCTAGACTTGCCTACGACTTATTAATGCAAGAAATAGAAAATAATCAATATGTAATAGATATATCAAAATTTGAAAAAGAAATTTTATATTCTATTAGAAGATTATCTACAGCTGATCTTAAAAAGTTTCCAGAAGTAAATGAAGGCTTAGAAAATGCTATTAAAAATGCTGCTAATTCTTGCAATACTTTAGCAGAGTTAATAAATATAATTAAGTCTAAAAGATATACGCAAACTAGAATTCAAAGAATTTTATTATATATTTTGTTAAATATAACCAAAAAAGATATGTACATTTCTCGTAAAACTGTACCTTATGCTAGAATTCTTGGATATAGTCCAAAAGGTAAAGAACTTATTTCCGAGATTTATAATGCTAATCCAAAAATAACATTAATAACTTCTGTTAAGAATTTCTTTGATTCTTCCAATAATAAAACTTATAAGCATATGTTAAGTAAAGATATTTTAGCAACCAATATTTATACCTTAGCATATAAAAATAATTCTGTCGCTAATTTAGACTATATAAAAAGAATTGTTACAATATAAAAAAGCACTGTTATAGTGCTTTTTTTACTTATTTGCTAAGCCATATACCATTGATATATCTGTAGGTATAATATATTTTACATCTAAATTATCTGCTACTTCTAACACCATTGCACACATTGCACGAGTTGCATACCACCACTCTGGATCATTCACCTTACTTCTTATTTTATCTAATGAAATTTCTTTATAATATCTTTCTGTATCTAATTTTCTTGTATTAATATCCATCATAATTGGTTCTTGTTTATCTTCGAATAAAGTATTTTTTTCAAATGTAATACCAGAATTTTTGGCAAACTTCATATGACCTCCACCAGCTAATATCAATACATCCGCTTTTTGAGTAGGAACTTTTAATTTTGTTTTTACCCATTCTCTTACTGTTTTTACATCTGTTCTTGCTAAATTTTCTCCTAAATCTGGATATTGTTCCATTACATCAATTACACCTATTTTTGTATTGCACATTTCTTTTATTCCATTATCATAAATAGCAATTTCTGTGGAACCTCCTCCGCCTATAAATACAGCAACTTTTCCGTTTACATTTCTTGTTGCCCCTTCTACTGTATATTTATTCTCTTCCTCTTGGCTTATAATATTAAATTCTAATCCTGTTTCTACATAAAATTTTTTAAGAAATTCTTCTTTCATCTGTTGTTCTAAGCCTCTAAAAATGCTTGTCCCACATACAAATATATCTTTATATTCTTTTTGTTCTTCTTTTACTAAATTAATTAGTTGTTTTACATCATTATCATCTAAATGTTTTAATTTATTAAAGTTCCTTTTAAATTCTATAGTAAGCTCTTTAATACGTTTTATGCCTACATCATTTACTTCATCTAATTTTGTACAAGTAGACCCTACTTCTATTATTAGCTTTTTCATTTAATCACCTCTTGTTTTGATTCATTCTACCATTTATGTTTTTATTTGTATACTTTTGTCTCAAAATATTTTTTACCTCATATAATGTTATAAAAGGAGGAATAAAATATGTTCAGAAGATATCAAAAATGTTATTGCATGAACAATAACAACAATGACAATTCTACAGATATGTTAGAAACTAAATGTAATTCCGTTAGTTCTTATGTAGAAGATGATTATGATAGTTGCTCTTGTGGATTTGCTGAAGAAGCTAATGTTTTCCCAGATAATCCAATGCTTGGTCAAAGTTATGTTCCAATCCAATATATGGATAAGACTTTTAAGCCTTGCATAGGACTTAAAATGGGAACTATTTTTCCTGAATTAGTTAGTCCTTATTCTCCAGGGCAATCTATGCAACAAATTAGGTATATAGAATCTAGAAATGAAATTGGAAAGGGGTGTAATAAATGTTAAATGAAAATATGGAATGCAACTGCACATGTGAGTGCAAGTCAAATAATGATTGCGAAATGCAAGGAAGAATGTTACAACAGATAAGATGCTATGCTTTTGCAATTAATGACTTAGCTTTATATTTAGACACACATCCAACTGATCAAAAAGCTTTATGTTTACACAGAAAATATTGCCAAGAATTAAAAGATTTAGAAGATAAATATCAAAAAGTATATGGACCTTTAACAATTAATTACCCTTGCAATAAATGGAGATGGCTTGAAGAACCTTGGCATTCGTTCATTCTGGGATACGTATAATAACTTATCTATTTTTAAGCAAAAAATTAATCTCCATGTTCAATTAAGGGAGATTAATTTTTTATAATTTTTATGCATAATCTAAAATATTATATTTATTAGATGTTTATTTTATCTCAAACTCTGTGTAGATTGTTGTATCTGGATTGCCTGGATTTATTTCCATAAGTAATCTATATTTACCATTTTCTAACTCTCCATATCTATCTTTCCAATTAAAATTCATTGTAACTTGTCCATTATTATCTGTCTTATATGCTATGGCATCTACCTCATAATTTCCAGATTGAATTTTTTTCCATTCATTATTTTCTAATTTTTCAATTCTATACTCTTTACCATAAACATATGGATAATCATTTTTATCTGTAATTACAATAGTAGCTCCCTCTTTTGTTAGTGTGCCTTCTTTAATCTGTATACTGACTTTATCTACACTCCTTTTTTCTACCAATTCGCTAATTTCTGTTGTTGATAAATTTGCAAATTTATCTTCTATAATACTATTACTATCAAGTGCATTAGCCACTATTATTTCCTCTTTATTATTAGAATTACTATTTTTATTATCTATATTATACAAAAAAACACATAAAATTATAGCAATTATTAAAATTAATATAATTATTCCAATTACATATTTCTTTTTCATCTATTACCATCTCCTTTTTATTTAAACTTTATATATCACTTTTTATAATATATAGCAATACTTTTTACATATTATCTAAAAAATGTAGGGCTTTGCCCTACCAAAAAGAACACTTTTGAAAAAAGTGTTCTAGTATGTTAGAACACTTAAAATTTTATAATTATTTTATTGATTGGGGGGTTTTTAACTATGAGTTACGCAATCATAAGAAATACTAATTATAAAATAAAAAATTTAAATGGTATATATAGACATATCGAAAGAAAAAATAAAAATTATTCAAATAAAGACATTAATAAAAATTGCAATATAAAAAATTATTCATTAAAAGTTCCTTCTAGTACCTATGAAAAATTATTTAATTCAATTAAAGAAAAATATAATTTAAAGGGACAGATTAAAAATGTAAGCAATGTAGCTTGCGAATATATCATTACTTCTGATAAAGATTTTTTTGATAGCATAGGAATAGAAAAAACAAAAAAATTTTTCAAGACAGCTTATTCTTTTGTATGTAATTATAAAGATTTAGGAGAACAATACATACTCTCTGCCAAAGTACATATGGATGAAAAAACTCCTCATATGCACGTTGTATTTATTCCAGTGATTCACACAAAAGATAAAAATGGGAATGATATAGACAAAATTGCTTGTAGTACATTTTGGAAAGGAAAAGACAGTTATAAATATTTACAAGATAATTTTCACAAATATATGCAAAAGTCTGGATTTAATTTAGAACGAGGAAAAAACAAAGGAAACGAACATTTATCTATGGAACAACTAAAAAGTTTATCTAATTATGAAAAAATGAAAAAAGAAATTGAAAAAACTCCTATCAAAGAAAGTAATAATACTTCTCTTGAACTTGTTATAGCAGAAAATAAAAAATTGGTTAGACATTGTAATAGTTTAAGAGAATATTGTATTGCTTCAGCAAATACTTTTGATAAATGTTTACAGTATGAGAAAGAAATAAAAAGTCTAAAAAAAGAAAATTTAAAACTAAAAGATAAAATTAAGAGCTTAAATATAGAAATTAAAAATATCATTTTTATTATAAGCCAATATTTTAATATTTCTATAAAAAAAATATTAAGTATTTTACAAAATTTCAAGTTAAAATAGCGCCTTGTTCATTACAAATATTTCCAATTTATTTTTATCTATTTTTTTCGACACTATTCGACATTATTCGAGCTTTTTCTTACAGTACTAACGGTTCTATTAATTTTATTTTATTCTAAATATTGACATTTTTTTACAAAACATTTATAATTTTGATAGTGCTATTTTGCACTGTTTAAAAGTAAGGTTCCTATCACGCAAGATGAATGGAGGAAAAATCTATGACAAAACGCTTTAAACTTTTATCCCTTGTATTGGCTTGCGTACTGATTTTTGGAACTGCTACAACAACATTTGCAGCCGAAAATCCTGTGAATTCAACAGCCAATAATTCTACAGTTGTTTCGGAAAACTCCGATGAAAAAAACACTCTGAATGGAGATGTGCAGACTGTAACTGTCACAGCAAATGGAGAAGCATCCGATATTATCTCTCTAGATGATATCAAAGCGAGTCCTCGTGCTCAGGGTAATACCACCTATTTTATGTTAGGAGACACTGGTTACATCTCGAATTGCGGATTCACTCCTAAATTCAGATTCAGAGCCTCTGGTAATCCTGCAGCACAGGTTACATTTCACATTACGACAGCCGGCGGAACCAATTATTCGCAGGGGCCAATGCAAGCAGACGGACTTCACTATATCGACAAACAGTATGTTGTAGCACAGAGTGGTGGAACATGGACATTTACCGCTTCTGTTACATCTGGTGTAAACAACGGCGAAATTGTTTGCTGGGTTGAACAGATTTATTAAGATTTACTAGTTATGTAGCTTAATATTTTAGTGATAGGAACCTTCTTTTGCTACGAGTTGAAATATACTCGTAGCTTTCTTTTTCTTTATAATATAAAAAAATTATTATATAGAAAATTCTATATAATAATTTTTTTTACAAATAAAGCTTTATAATTAGATATCCATTCACATATTCTGCTGTAATTTTTCCCCTATTTTGTTCAATTAGTTGTTTTGCAATAGCTAGTCCTATTCCAGTAGATTCTTTTGCGTTTTCTACTGTGAAATATCTATCAAAAATTTTTTGTACTGTTATTGCATCTAAAGAATTAGCCTTATTAGAGAATGTAATTATGCCATCATCATTCAGTATAACTTCGAAATTTCCATTACTATATTTTAATACATTTGATAATATATTTTCAAATATTCTTATAATAGCAATTCTATTAACCATTTTATTTATTTTTTTATTACTAATAGATATCTTAGGTATAATATTTTTTTCTTTAAATTGATTATAATAATTGGCTAAAGATTCTTCTAAGATATCATTCAAACAACATTCTTCTTTTTTTACTTCTAAATCAACATCGACTGTTTTTGAAAATTCAAATAATTGTTCTGTAAGTTCTTGCAGTTCATAAATCTTCTCTTTAATTATTTTTATATATCTTTCTTGTTCTGCATTTTTATTTTCTTTTTGCAATAAATCTATATATCCGTTAATTACAGTTAATGGCGTTCTTAAGTCATGTGATATATTAGTTATTATTTTTTTTAGTTCTTGATTTCCATTTTTGTATTCTAGTTTTTGTTTTCTTAACTCCATCAAGTTCTTGTTTAAATTTATAGTTAAATTTTTAATATCTTTATCTAATGAAGATATTGTTACTATATTGTTTGTATCTGATTCTAGTATATATGTAAAAGATTTTTCTATTTCTCTAATTGTCTTTTTTATTAGGAATACTTTTACAATTAAAAATATACATACAAAAACTAATATTATTATAAATACTAAACTAATATTCACTTTTTCCCCCTATTTTAATTCTTTTCTAGAAAAAATATAAATTCCCAAAATATTTACTATACCTATTAAAGCAATGGAATAAATAGGCATTTGTTTTAAATAATCTAAATTGTTATTACTAATTTCCATAGCTTGTCCTTGGGGAATTGAAAGATAAATCAATCTTGCTTGTTTAACTTTCTCATCTCCTGGATAGTTTGGATTAAGTTCTTGGCTAATAATGTGTTTATTTCCATTTTCATCATAGAAAGTATTCTCAATATACTCGTTAGTGTGAGCTGTTAAGCTAAATGCTCCTTGTGCAATAAACATTGCTATAAAAACAATTATACATATCGTTGTAGATATTGTTATCTCTGAACATATCATCGATATAAAATTATAAATAGAACAAAATGATATAATTATCAAAATAGTATTTAGTAAAACCATCATAAATTCAGTTGAGTTCATTTGCATTTTTCCAAATAAAGGTATTCCAATTACGAAAACTACTAATAAATAAATTATTTCACATAATAGTGAAACCGCTACGCTAATTATAAGGTTTGATAGAAAAATTGAAATCCTATTATGTCCAACAATAATTTTATTTCTTATAATACCTTCCGAATGTTCTTTGCCAACAAAAATACTTACAAATATTGCAATAAAAAATCCTATATATGCTATAAATTCATTAATAATTTTATCTAAAGATACCCCTTCATTAGATGTATATCTAAACAATGTAAATCCTGCTATTCCAATAGTTAAAAATACAAATAGCCAAAATATAACATCTTTTTTTAATCTAAAAAAACCTGCTTTTAACAATTTAACCATTATTTGCACCTCCTATTAAATTCAAATAATAATTTTCTAATGATTCTCCCTTTTCTTGAAAATTATTAATATTACAATTTCTTTTTGAAAGTGCAATAACAAATTCCGAAATATTTAATTTTTCATATATTTCTATAGATTCATCGGAAATCACTTTATAAGATAAACCATTTTCTTCTAAATATCTAACACATTCATTTAAATTACTTACATTCAAAATAATTCTTTTTCTAAATTTTTTTTCTAATTCATCCCTATCAATTTCTTTGACTATCTTATGTTCATTTATAAAACCATAACAAGTTGCTATTTTGGACAATTCATCTAAATAATGGCTAGAAATTATAAATGTAATTCTCTTTTCTTTATTTAATTTTAAAATTAATTCTCTAATTTCAATAATTCCCTCTGGATCTAACCCATTTATAGGTTCATCTAAAATAAGTATATCAGGACTTCCAACTAAAGCAATTGCAATACCTAATCTCTGTTTCATACCTAATGAAAAATGTTTAACAGTCTTTTTCCCTGTGTTTTCTAACCCAACAAGTTTTAATAGGTCATCTATTCCATCATAATTAGGTAAACCTACAATTTTATATTGTTCTTTGAGATTATCTTTTGCTGTCATATCCATACAAATCGATGGTGTCTCTATTATAGCACCTATCCTTTTTCTTACTTCACATATCTTTCTATCTGTATTTTTTATTCCATAAATTTTATATTCGCCTGAAGTTAACTGTTGCAATCCACATAAAAGCCTAATTAGTGTTGTTTTTCCCGCACCATTTCTTCCAATAAGCCCATATATGCTACCATTTGGTACATGCATATTAAGTTTTTCTAGAACTATTGAATGCTTATATCTTTTCATTATATCAAATGTTTCTAAAACATACTTCATATAATCTCCTCCCTTTATAAAAGATTTTATCATTAAATAGTTAAGAAAACAGTTAAGAAATAGTAAACAAATAGTTAAGATTTAATCAACCATCTTAAATCCAATTCCCCAGACAGATTCTATATATTCTTTATCTGTTACTTGCTTTATTTTTTTCCTTATATTACTTATATGTACTTTTAAAGAGTTTTCGTCAAAATTTAGTGTATCATTACTCATTAATTCAATTAATCTTGATTTCGTTACAACTCGATTAGGTTCTAATAAAAGCTCTTGTAATATATTGTACTCTGTTTTAGTTAAACTAATTTTCTGGTCATTTAAAATTAATGTATGGTTCATACAGTTTAATGTCATTTCTTTGTATTTTAAATCATTATTTTTACTAGTATTATTTATTCTCAATTGAACTTTAACTCTTGCTAGTAATTCATCCATATCAAATGGTTTGGTAATATAATCATTTGCCCCTATTAATAATGAATTTATTTTATCTTCCTTTGATACTTTTGCACTTATAACTATAATTGGTATACTCTTAATTTTTTTTATAATTTCTTCTCCATTTATCCCCGGTAACATCAAATCTAATAATATAAGGTCTATCTTTTCTTTTTCTAATATAATTAGTGCTTCTGTTCCTGAATATGCATTTATAACAATATATCGCTCTTTTTCTAAAACATTTTTTATTAATTCATGAATCTCCTTATTGTCTTCTACTAATAATATTTTTTTCATTTTTCCCCCTCATAATTATATCATTAGTATAACTATAGCATAAACAATATAAATTGAATAGTAGTAAAATACTACTTATTCTCCTCTTTCTTGTAGTTCATCACAACTTCTATGAATAAAGTCCCTTGTAAATCTCTTTATTTGTTCACTAGTTAAGCTTTTAAAATCTCCGTGTATATAATCATCTCCAACTAAAAAACAATCTCCGGCAATATAATCATAATCAAATATCAAGTTTTGTTTTAAATTTAACAACTTACCTTCTTCGTTACAAATAATTAAACAATCTTTATATGGAACTACTTCTATTAGACCTCCAACTAATTTTTGTTTTTCTTCTAATGTATTTGGAATTTTTATAATTTTTGGTGGTTCATCAACTTTTTTATATAACACCGTTAAAAATTTTTCAGGCTTGTAATTCATGTCATATTCATTTTTTTGTTCATTTATACGGATAGGTTTTATTAATTCTTTTTTTCTTTCAAAAATTCCTTTAGTCGCTATTTTTCTATTTTCTTCTGGAATATAACCTTCTTTTATATCTAATTTGCCATTACTTCTTTCATATAAAATTGTATCTACTAAAATATTTTCTTTTGCCAATTCTGTACATCTCTTGTATGTTTCTGTATCATCAGTTGCAATAAATGTTTTACTACCACCACTAGATTTATTAATATTTTCAAAATAGCCTCGTAATTGTTTATTATTCATATTTAAAAATTTATTAGGAATATCAATAATCATTCTTGGAATATTTATTGAATCTGTAATTATGGCTGTGGAATAGTCTTTATTATTTTTTATGTTATACATTAAATTTACTAAATCTTTACGGTTTTTTATTTTTATATCATATATTCCTTTTGTTTCTATTTTCTTTTGATATTTATTATTAATATTTTTTATTTCATTGTTATTATAAGCATATACTCTATCGTCTTTTACGTCTATCCATGCATATGAATTACAATTAATTATTAAATGTCCTTTAAAACCTGGGATAGCTGTATAGAAAAAAGCTGTAGTAGACATATCACTTTTTGAAGCTACTGCTCTTCCAGAAGTATGATTATGCACCATATAATAGCCATCTGCTGACAGTCTATTCATTCTATTATAAATTTTATATACGTTCTTTTCTACATTAGTCCTTCCATTCTTATCACTTAGAAAAACTTTTGTTGTACTTGGTAATTTTGAACTTATCGCTTCATGCCCAACAATCGTGTCATTTTTCATATATATTATTCTAAAAGTTTCATATAATGGATTTCTAAAAATATATCCTAGTTCTGCCAAATCTTCTTTATTTCTCACTTGTATATAGTTTAAATTAATATATGAATTTCTTTCAAAATTCCTTTTTATTCTCTGGTATAAAATTTTTACATCATTACTCATAAAAACACCTCTATATTTTGAATTTTTTTATTGCTTTAATAGTTTGTTCTGTTAAGTCTTGTTTTAATTCTTCAACAATTTCTCCATTTACAAACGAATAACCTTTTATCATATCCTGATATTTTTCTAATAATTTATTAATTGATTTTTTATTTCCTTCCTTCGATTTTTCTATAAGAACTTTAATCTCATTATTCTTCATTATTTTCCTCCAAATTTCTTTTAAAATTTTCGATTGCTTTTATCTTCAATTTGCTTATATTATTAGAAGTTGTTTTAAAAATTTTTGCCACCTCATTCGTACTATATTCTTTAACTATTAAAAAATATAAAATTTGTCTTTGTTTAATTGGTACTCTTTTCATTGCTTTATAATATTTTTCATTATGGAATATATTTTCTAAATGATTCTCATCTACATCAATATTTTCCCACTCCTCATTTTCGTTCTGCAGATATTTTCTATATGACAATTTTACTATTTCTTTATCTGACAGCTCGTGATTATTCTCAGTATTTCTTTGATATTTCTTCTTTTGTTTAATAGCATATCCTTTTAGCACTTTTTTTAAGTAAACACTAAATCTTTTTTCTAAACTATTCTCCATAGCATTCTCCTTTCATATTTTTTTTGAAAGTACTTTCATGTATGAAAAATAGCATAAATAAATGAATTATTATCAAAAAACTATATAATAACTATTTATTATAATAAAACCTAAAAAAAAGCATAAAAAAATGGCTATTAGTTTTATCTAAAAGCCATTTTTTAATTTTAAAATTTTATAACATAATCTGATAATTCTTCATTTCTCATATCCCAATATTTTATTTTTAGCATATCTTCTACATCTTTTTCATTAATTTTTAGTTTATTGAAAATATCATTCAGTTGTTGTTTATCTTTTATTAATCTCTTAGTTAGCATACATTTTCTAGCAGTAGGCATATGCGTATTTCCTGATATACCTAAAAAAATCCCATAGTACATATCATCTTCTTTTGAATGTAAATCTATTTCTATTTGAAATTTATCTAAACCGTGGGTTGCTAATTGCATTTGTTAAGCAGACAAATGCTGTATTATAATTACATTCTAACACTCCTACATATTCTTGCTTATATGTCTTCTTAACAATTCCATTTTTCATAAGAACACTATTTGAATGTTTCTTTTGTTCAATTTCTAAACTAGAAAGAACTATTCCATTTTGACTAATATAATATAGATATAACAAATCACTTTTAAACGGGTTGATATTTACATCTTTTTCTATACTATGTACTTCTTTTTTACAAATATCATTTAAATCTATATTTAACACATTACATAACTCTAATGCTGTTAATATATCCATTACAATTTCTCCTGTTTCATATCTGTTTACAGTTGCTTTACTTTTTCCTATTGCATCTCCTAGTTCCTCAATACTCATATTTCTAGCTTTTCTATATTCTCTTACTATTTGTCCTAGACGCTTTATATCTATATCATACATAAAAAACCCCCTAGAAAATAAATTTTTATATCGTTTAACGTTTACATAATTATTTTAACATTGTTTCCCATCATTTTCAATATTTTTTGACATTTTTTTACATTTTTTTACATTTCATGTTATAATGTATTCATACTTATATAATTATGGCATAAGGGAAATTAACGAAGTTTTACATATACATTTCCCTTAGAGCATATCTAATGCTTAATAGAATAAACTTACATCAAATAATCCCCTGCATTAGATATGCAAGGGATTTTTTATATTAGTTGCACATTTCCTTTTGGATTATGCTAATTTTTTGATATGGTTATCTATTTACTATAATTACTATTAGTATAATTCACAAAAGAAGGGAGTGTTAGCTCATGAGAAGATTACTTCGGTGGCGGTGGTTGTGTATAAAGTTAATCAACGCTTATTATATTTCCCTGTGGAGAATTAGCACGTCTAATTCTCCTTATTTTTTATTGACATATTCTATAGTATTATGTTACTATAGTTATAGGGAAATATGAAGCGATTAATTCGTCGCCGAAGTCAAAAGAAGCTCTATCGCAAGATAGTGCTTTTTTTGTTGCATAAAAATCAACTAATGCATGATTTATATATTTTTATTTATATTTTATTTATCATATTTAATTTTTTTCCTTTAAATTGTTGCATTATATGTTATTCTATTGTTTTTATACTCTTTTTTTCCATTTCTTTTCTCTTTCAGTTTCATTTAACGCAACCATTCAATTTTTTGACCTATTCAATTCAAGGTGTTAACATAATCATAAAATTAATATGTCTGTGGAGGAAGAATATGATTGATAATAAAAAAGCTTTATCATTCGAAAAGAAAATTGATATATTTTTAAATAACAATTTTCTAATATTGGGTTTAAATACTGCTAATTTAGGAACACGTTATTTTAAGGAAGTAATAAAACTAGCCTACACTAGTAATTATTTTGATATTAAATATAAAGAACTATGTTTCCTAGTTAGTCAAAAATTAAATATTAGCATAAGAAAGATTGATAGTAATATATATAGTTCCATTAACTCTATCAATATAAATCTTGCCAAGAAAAACTTTAAAAGTTTATTTAATATAGATTTTGATTATTTTTATATTTCTCCTAAAAAACTAACTATATTATTCGTAAATCTTTTAAATAATAATTTTTAATTAGTTTTTTTAAGTTTTATATATGTTCATTCCAATATTTCTTATTAAAAAGTGTTTTATATTATAGAACACTCACAAATATTTTCTATCATCATAATTTTTTATAAGAATATATTAAATTAAGGAGATGATAATTTGGATAAAAATATCTTTGTAAGTTATACCGAAGATGGTAAAGAATTATTGGAACTCGTTCAGGAATGGGTCGATGAAAATATAAATAACTTATCTTGTCAAATAATCAAAAGTAATATAAAATCAAAATTAAATTAGATAAGTTATTATATAAATATGCTCTAGATGGGAGGAAAAATTGAAAGAGTTTTATAATAACTATAGTGAAATTGATAATTTTCAAAACTGGAAAATAGGTATATACACAAGACTTTCCAATGCAGATAAAAAAGATGAAAACCTAAAACAATCAGAAAGTATTGATAATCAAATCGAATTACTACATAGGTTTGTAAAGTTTAAAGGTTGGCATATCTTAAAAACATACATAGATGATGGATATAGTGGAACAAATTTTGATAGACCCGATTTTAAACGTATGATAAATGATATTGAATCAGGAGAAATTAATTTAATAATAACCAAAGATTTATCAAGATTAGGAAGAGATTATATCGAAACTGGCTATTATGTTGAAAAATATTTCCCACTAAAAAATGTACGTTATATTGCCTTAAATGATAATATTGATACATTTGATACAAATAATACTAACAATGATATGACACCTTTTAAGTCTGTAATAAATGATACATATGCCCGAGATACTTCCAAAAAGGTAAGGTCTATTCTTATGACAATGGCTTTAAATGGAAAAAGCATAAAGGCATTTCAACCATATGGGCTAAAAAAAGACCCTGACAATAAAAATAATGTATTAATAGATGAAGAAGTAAGTCAAAATGTATACAATATTTTCATGATGTATAAAAGTGGAATGAGTAAAAAAGAAATTTGCAATTATTTAGAAGAACATCATGTACTTACTCCTCTAAAATATAAAGAATTAAAAGGTAATTATCATAACCCTAATAACAACAAAACATATAGATGGAATAATACTGTAATTAATAAAATTTTAAGAGATAGGTCGTATGTAGGAGATTTAGTTCAGCATAAAACTACTAAAGTAAATTATAAAATTGATAAACATATAAAAGTAGATAAATCTCAACAAATAATAATAGAAAACTGTTTTCCCGCTATTATAGATAGAAATACATTTAACATAGTTCAAGATATGCTTGATAAACAAACTAATGAATGGACTTTTAAAGATGCTAAACCTCACCTATTACGAGGAATTACATTTTGTAGTTGTGGCTCTCGAATTACTTATGTTAAAAATCATGGAAAAACATTTAAATGTGTATGCTCTAGTTATAAAAGGTATGGGAGAAAATTTTGTACCAATGTGCATATGACAGAAGAACAACTTATAAACAAAGTATTAGAAGATTTAAGAAGAATTGTTGATAATTATTTATCCATAGATAAAATACAAATAAAAAAAGAACAACCTTATAAATCTATTAATAATACCTCTATACTTAATAAAAAAATTGAGCAGTTAGACAAATTATTAAAAAATTTATATGAAGATAAAATAAACAACATAATTAGTGATGATATGTTTATCACTTTAAGTAAAGATTATGAACAGGAAAAGTATAACCTTTTACAACAAATTAAAATCCAAAAAGAAATTGAGATAAAAGAACAATGTAATACATATGACGAAAGTTCTATAAAAGAAATAATAGAAAGTATATTAAGGTTTGATAAAGATAATATTGATAGAAATATCTTATTAAAATTAATTGATAAAATTGTAATTAATGATAAAGAAATTCATATAACATATAAATTCGCATTCCCTGAAAAATCTGGAATGCAAAAAAAGAGCATTTAATATTCCCAAAAAGAACCAGTGCTGGCCATGGGAAGGAGGAATCTTAAATGTGGACTTATAAGAAAACATTACAATATCCAATAAATATTAAATGTACAAATCCAAAACTTGCTAAAGTTATTATTTCTCAATATGGTGGTCCTGATGGTGAACTTGCTGCATCTCTTCGTTATTTATCACAAAGATTTGCAATGCCAGACCAAAAATCTAAGGCTATTCTTAATGATATAGGCACCGAAGAACTAGCTCATCTTGAAATGGTAGGAAGTATAGTTCATCAATTAACAAAAAATGCATCTATTGAAGAAATAGAAAAAGCCGGACTTAGCTCATATTATACAGATCATGGCGTTGACGTATATCCACAATCAGCTGCTGGAGTTCCTTTTACTGCTGCATATTTAGCTTGTAAAGGTGACATTATTGCGAACTTGCAAGAAGACTTAGCTGCCGAACAAAAAGCGCGTGCAACATATGAAAAATTAATAGATTTATGCCGTGATGAACCAGATGTTGTTGACCCTCTTCGTTTCTTAAGACAAAGAGAAATCGTTCACTTCCAAAGATTTGGTGAAGCTTTACGTGGAGTTCAAGATAAACTTGCAGAAAAGAAGTTTTATATGAATTGTGATAATATGCAAAACTCTGACTGTGGTTGCAAAGATAATGACTAAAAAATATAATAGAAAAAACAGGCTCAAGCTTTTATTGCTTAAGCCTGTTTTCTCTACAGGTGATAAAAATAGATTATATTTCTGTAGAAAGTTTTTCTACTTTCTCTTTCATTTCTTTTCTCTTTTTATCAGCGATTTTCCTTATATCACTGATTGAAATATTTTTCAGCTCTTTATATTTTCCAGTTACTGAGATTTCTATTTCATCTTTAGGCATAAGCCTAATCTCATAATATTTATCTCTATACCAGAATCTATCAGCTGAATAAGATACAGAATATTCATCTGTTCTTTCACCCAATTCCACAATCTTTCCAGATTCTATCAATAAACACTCGTTATCAATCCGAAATTTCTCAAAATCCTTTAGACTACAGCCTAAAATTTCCCTTATTTCTGGGATCATATTCAGCGGATCAAAATCGTTTCTTTCATTCAATACTTCTAGAATTTGTGGGGCTTTCTTGGATAAAGCAAAAAAATCTTTTTTACCAGTCATGTTTATCGTTCTAAAACCACCAATATGTTGTTTGATGACTAAGGAATCTTCTCTTATAACGTAAGAAGATGTTTTTATTCCGTCCGGTTTTTGTTTTCGCTCCAAATATCCATATTCAAGCTTTCCATTCTCTACTCCTGGATACGAAATACTTATCTCTTCAGCTTTTGTTCTTATGAACATCCCTTCTGAAATATCATCATATACATCATCGACTTCCATTTCAATAAAGTCCTGCAGATTTAACACTTTTAGTGTAGTTTCTGCCAACTCTCTTATTCTTCCCTCTGGTAAAGCATCTATCCCTGCTTTAGTCCGTATTATCATCTTTGTTCCTCCTAATAATTATTTTTATGAAACTATAAACTTCGGGTTACATAATTTATATTATATCGTGTTTTACTTTTATTGTCAATTTCGCTATTTTATCCAATTCTCTACTTTTCCTTTTGATTCATGTACTAGACTTCCTTGAATTGCTAAACTATCCAATACATTAGCTCCTTTGCATATTTTCTTTACATCTGATACTACATTTCCTAATCCTGATCCTTCGTGTGTAGTAAATACTTTAACCAGTTTTCCTGTAAAATCTAATTTTTCAAGCTGAGTAAACATACTCATAGGCATTGTTCCCCAATATATTGGAGAACCTATATATATTACCTCATAAGCTGAAATATTATCTAAATATTCTTTAAGTTCTGGTCTTGCATTTTGTCTCTTTTCTTCTAATGCTTCATCACAACAAGCTTTATAATTTTTTGAATATGGTTTTACTGGCTCTACTTTAAATAAATCAGCTCCTGTAATTTCTTGTATATATTCTGCTATAACTTCTGTATTTCCTTTTTCAATATTTCCCACTGCGTAATTTTCATCTGCTCTTGAAAAATAAATTACCAAACTTTTCTTTCCTTTTACACTTTCTTTATTTCCGAATAATGACATAACTTTCCTCCTTAATTATTTTCTGTTTTTAATGGTCCATAAAAGTAAGATGCTGTTGCTCCGCCATCAATTAAAAAGTCTGCTCCAGTAATAAAAGCTCCTTTTTCTGTCATTAAAAGTTCCGCAACATTTGCTACTTCATCGGCTGTACCAGGTCTTCCAGCAGGGCATTTTGCAAACATATTTTTATAGAAATCACCACGTATTCCATTAAATTCATCAATAGCAAGTGGTGTTACAATAATTCCTGGTGATATAGAGTTTATTCTTGCTCCTCTTTCTCCCCATTTTACTGATTCTGCCATAACTCTTTTTTCATTACATCTTTTTGCTAATTGATAAGCGTGAAGAGTATCTTTTATGTTCTCTGGTTGTAATACATCTAAGTTTAACAATTCTTCTGTAGGTGTTGTTGCTAATTGCTCATCAATAACTGCGCCTAATTGTTCCATTCTGTGACCTGATTGAGATGAAATTGTAACACCTGTTCCACCTTTTTTAATTACTTTTCCTACTTCTTCAAGTAATACTGCTGTTCCATATAAGTCTACATGTAATATTCTTTCAATTGGAGCTTGTGAAGGAGATACTCCTGCACTATTAATTAACATTGCAATTTCTCCATATTCCTGACCTTTTTTAATTAAATTTAAGATTGATTCTCTTGAAGAAATGTCACATTCAACCCACTCTACATCAAATCCTGCATCATTCATTATTTTTGCTATTGCATTAGCATTCTCTATATTTTTATCTCCTACTACTATTTTCTTTCCATATCCTACTCTTCTTGCAATGGCCATTCCTATTTGACCTGCACCAGTCCATAAAATAACATCTTTCATTTTTCATTCCTCCTATTTAATATTTTTAATAAATTTTGCTGGTACTCCAGCTACAACTGTATAAGGTTCAACATCTTTTGTAACTACTGCACCTGCTCCTATAACAGCTCCTTCTCCAATTTCAACTCCTGGACAGATTGTAACATTTGCACCTATCCAAGCATTCTTTTTTATTGTTACAGGAATTGGAATTAATACATAGTGGTCTTTTAAATCGTGATTTACTGTAAGTATTGTAACTCCTGGTGCAATCATTACACCATCTTCAATTGTAATTCCTCCTCTTGCAACACATTTTAAATTGTTGTTAATAAAAATATTTTTCCCCATTTCTATTGAACTAGGGTAATCTATTTGTACAGGTGATGCAATAGAAACAGTCTTGTCTAATCTACCTTCAAATAATTCATCTAAAAGATTTCTATATTCTTCTGTCATTGGCTCTGTTTGATTTATCTTAAATATTAATTTTCTTGTTCTAGCAGATTCTTTTACTGATTCTTTCATATCTTTTGGTATTCTTATATCTATCTTTTTTAATGGTTTATTCACTTACATTCCTCCTCTTTTTATTTAATCTAATAATATTATAGTAACTATATCTATAAAGAACAATTCCGATTTCTTATGTGTCAGATAAGTTTTACTTATACGAAAAAAGAAGCCCTTCTATACAAAGAACTTCTAAATATTTTATTTATATTCTTTTTCTAAAATGGTGGCAAATTCTTCTTTTAATATATCTGTTGCCATCTTATTCCAAAAAGCATAATAATTTCGCTCTACTCTTTCTCCATTTCTTACTAATAAAATTCTAGTAATTCCATCCGGAACTTCTGCTAAAGTTGGAGTACCTGCTATTGGCAAAAATCCTTTATTAGCTCCAACTAGCATTCTTGCTTCATCTAAATTTTCTGCAAAAATAAAATTACCATTAAATCCAAGTGTATTTCCATAATATTCTACTTCGTTATCTTGTTGATTTTTTGATGAAATAAGAATGCAAGGAATTTGTTTTAAATCTTCAAAAGTTACTTCTTTTAATTCATGTAATAAAGATTTATTTGAAACTTCTATATAACAAGAACTTCTATACAAGTAATGATTCATATACTCTTCTGATAATGCTCTTCTTTGATCATTAATAACTATATCTAATTTATTATTTTTCATTTGTTCATATAATTCTTCATGATTTCCTGTCTGAATTTCTATATCTATATTAGGATATATCTCAGAAAATTTCATTATAGCATTATATATTTCTAATCCACAATAATTGTTTATATATCCAATTCTTAGTACATCATTTTTCTTAGTAGCTATTTTTTTAAGATTCTGCTCAATTCTATCTACTTCATCCACCATAATTAAGCTTTGTTTGTAAAAATATTCTCCTGCACTTGTTAATGTAAAACTTCTATTACTTCTTTTTAATAATTCTACTCCTAACTCATCTTCCAAAGATTTAATAGCTTGTGATATTGCTGATTGTGATATGTAGTTTTCTTCTGCTGCTTCTGTAAAACTATTATTTTTTACTATAGATATAAAATATTGCATTTGTTTAAAAAGCATTACTTTCACCATCCTAATATTATTTGCTCTAGAATATCATAATTATATAATTTTAGCAATTTATAATCTTATAACACAATACTACTCTTGACAATTAGAATTCTAAGTATTAAAATAGAATAGTTAGAATTCTAATTGTTTTTATTCAACTAACTACCACATTTTAATTATTGGTTCATAGGAGGTAATTTATGTATCACAATTTAATGATGGAAAATCAATCTATTTTTACTAAATTAGTATTTGAAGAATTATCTGGCAAAAATTTATCAATTGGTCAACCTAAAATATTAGAATATTTATTTACACATGATGGATCAATTCAAAAAGAAATTGCAGAAGCATGTCAAATAGAACCTGCAACACTTACTAGTCTTATTGCAAGAATGGAGAAAAATGGATTAGTAAAAAGAAAAAACAAAAATGGAGATAAAAGATATATTTGTGTATATCTTACAGATTTAGGCAAAACCGCTAGTAATTATGTGATTAATGCCTTTAAAGCCATTGAAGATATAGCTTTAAATGGCTTTTCTAATGAAGAAAAAGAAAAATTTATATTTTTCCTTAAAAAGGCAAATAAAAATTTAATAAAAAGAAAGGATGAAGATAAGAATGAAAAAAAAGGAAATCGTTAAACGTTACATTATATTTATTATTGGTTTATTCATAAATTCATTAGGTGTAAGTATGATAACAAAAGCTAATTTAGGAACATCACCTATTTCATCTATTCCCTATGTTTTAAGTTTGCACTTTCCGCTTACATTAGGACAATTTACAATTATCTTTAGTATTTTATTAATCCTTCTACAATTGATAATTTTAAGAAAAAATTTTAAATTAGAACATGTTCTACAAATTCCTGTATCAATTGCATTCGGATATTTTATTGATTTTACCATGATTTTATTAGGATTTGTTAATCCTACAATGTACATAATGCAAATTGTATATCTATTAATTGGATGTTTAATACTTGGCTTTGGTGTATATATGGAAGTTTTAGCAAATGTAGTTATGCTTCCTGGAGAATCTTTTGTAAGAGCTATTGTATCAACTTGGAAAACTGAATTTGGTGTTACAAAGGTTGCTTTTGATGTTTCTATGACTGTCATTGCTGCAGTATTATCTTTTGTATTTATAGGAAAACTTGTTGGCGTAAGAGAAGGTACTATAATCGCAGCATTACTTGTTGGTTTTATAGCACGTTTTATAGGTAGAAAATTATCATTTTTACCAGACAAAATATTTGACAATTCAAATAATCAATCTAAAAATACTGAAGAAGACAATGAAAAATTACCAGTTCCTATGTGTATTGCTATAGGAAGACAATATGGATGTGGTGGACATGAAATCGGAAAACAATTAGCTGAAAAACTTGGATATAAATTTTATGATAGTGAAATTATAAAAATGGTTGCAAATACAACTAATTATTCAGAAGATTTTATTAGTAAAAAAGACGAAAAAATGCCTAGTCAATCTATATTTGATTTAGTAAATTATATGTATGAACATTATGATAAACATGAAAATCCCAAAGATACAATTTATGAGGCAGAAGTTAAAGCAATTAAAGACATTGCAAAAAATGGAAATTGTGTTATTATTGGAAGATGCGCAGATTATATTTTAAAAAATCAAAAAAATTGTTTAAGCATATTTTTATATGCACCTATTGAAACAAGAATTGCAGAAGTTTCTAAAAGAAAGAATATAAGTCTAGAAAAAGCTAAAAAGGAAATTCATCAAAATGATAAATTAAGAGCAAATAATTATCAATATTATACACATCAAATATGGGGTGTTTCTTCAAATTATAACTTATGTATAGATACTTCTATTGGATTTGATTCTGTCGTGGAAATCATTATAAATACTTTAAATAGCATGAAATATTCTAAAAATTAAATTTATCTATATTTTAATCTTGTTTTAATATTACCCATTAGGAAATTTGATTTTATGTTAATTAAGTGGTATAATTAAATTACATTTCAATTTAAGGAGGATTTAATTATGTCACGGACAACAGGTAAGGTAAACAAAGTTAAGATGGGAATTCTTATCGGTGGTGTCTTGGTTCTATTTCTTATTTTTTCAACAATATGGGACCAGACCCATAGTAAGAAGCCCGAACCTCAAGCAGCAACACAAGAAACAACAGCTTCTGCTGATGAATCTACCTCAGCGGAAGAATCCTCGGGAACTGATGCGAATGCATCAACAGAGCCTGTCCCCAATAACGTAAGCGTTAACGAGATGCAGGCCAAAATTGACGAACTGCAACAGCAGATCGCCGATAAAGATGCCAGTATCACTGACTTGAACAATCAAGTTAGTGAGTTGCAAAATGGAGTCGAAACAAAAGGAGGTCTTACCTTCCAGGAGTTCCTCGACCTCTATTTCTGGTCAGATGGTAATACCTACAGATTACTTCCAGATAGGAAATTGTATTCTGATTATTCTTGCACCAAAGAATATGAGCTTAACAGCTCTGATTACACCTTTAGGTGTAATTATGGTTTGCCATTAAAGCTGGACAACGGATTAACTATCAATATGGTCATGACCACTGATGGTCAAGTATTGTGGTCTCCGGACCCGTACTTTGAACGTATTGACGGATAGTGCATCTTAGAGAAGCCCTACATACTTCGGTATGTGGGGCTTTCCCTTTTGTAAACAAAAAAAAAGAAGCATGAATTTATATATTCATGCTTATCTATATTTTATATTTCAGAAACCATTCTTCTTATTCTCTTATTAATTAAATTAAATCCTAAACTTTCATAGAACTTAATTAACTTGTCATTTTTAGCTACCAAAGAAACTTTTTCATAACCTTTTCTTTTTGCCATTTGGCTAATTTTATCAATCATAACCTTAGCATATCCGTTTCCTCTAAATTCCTTTTTTATAGCTATATTTGATATATAAAATTCATCATCTTCACATTCTCTAAATAAGAAATAGTCTCTTATCGATGAATAAATATATCCTAATTTGTTTAAAAATCCTTTCTGAATTTTTACTACTTTTTTCTCACTATTAATTGTTAATCTGTCAATATCTTTACCATCAATTAATAATGCCATACCAATCAACTTATTGTCTTTCCTTGCGACAATAAAGTTTTTTAATGAAAATCGGTTATTTTTAATCTTCATTAAATGTTCTAATACTTGTTTTCTTTCTTTCTCAGAACCATATCCCCATTCGAGCTCTGGTTCTGGCTCTGTAATATAAATTAATTCTGTAATTTCCTTGATGTCTTTTCTAGTTGCCTTTTTAAGAGTAATACTACCCGAGGCACTTTCCATTTTAAACACTCTCCAATTCTTTTTTCTTTTTCGTGTTTTTATTAGACTGATAACACATAATCAGCTTTTATAAAGTCTATTATGTGAATTTGATAACCACTCTCCTTGTGTGTTTTTTATATAATTTTTAACAATTATATGCTTATATTTTAACATATTCTATGATAATTTTCAACTTTCAGCCTTTATTATGTCTGCAAACTCAAGTTTTATAACTTTACTTAAATCTTGAACATTCATCTCTACTTGATACCCTATTTTCCCTGCACTAAACATTATAGTATCATATTTTTTTGCAGTTTCATGAATTACAGTTTTAAATTGTTTCTTCATACATATTGGAGAACATCCACCATGAATATAACCTGTAAGAGGTAATAATTCCTTAGATTTAAGCATCTCTATACTTTTTTCATTTACTGCTTTTGCAGCCTTTTTTAAATCTAGTTCTTCTGCAACAGGAACTACAAAAACATAATGTTCACCAGATTTTCCGAACTGTAACTAAAGTCTTAAAAGTTCTGTTATAGTCTTCTCCTAAGAAATCAGCAACTTCTACTCCACTTATAGCTTTTGATGGATCATAAGTATGTTTTGTATAAACTATTTTATGCTTATCTAATATCCTCATTACATTTGTTTTTTCTTCCATTTTATCACCTAATTACATTTTTATTATTTTTTCCCAAGGTAAATAATCTTTTCCGAAATGTCCATAATTAGTAGTTTTAGCAAATATAGGTTTTTGTAAGTCCAAATATTTTATAATTCCATTTGGAGTTAAATCAAATCTTCCCTTTATTTTATTAATAATCTCCTCTTCTTCTATCTTGTTTGTTCCAAAAGTATTTACATATATAGATAAAGGTTCTTCTATTCCAATAGCATACGATAATTGAATTTCACATTTATCAGCATATCCATTTGCAACAATATTTTTAGCTATATGTCTTGCTATATATGCAGCAGATCTATCAACTTTTGTAGCATCTTTTCCAGAGAAAGCACCACCACCATGTCTTGCATATCCGCCATATGTATCTACAATAATCTTTCTTCCTGTAAGTCCTGTATCACCTAAAGGTCCACCAATAACAAATCTACCTGTTGGATTAATATAAATTTTTGTATTTTCATCAATCATGTCTTGTGGAATCACTTCATCTATTACATATTTCTTTACATCTGCTTTTAATTGCTCCATACTAATATTAGCTAAATGTTGAGTAGAAATTAATATATTCTCTATTCTTTTTGGAATATCATTCTCATATTCTACTGTTACTTCTGTTTTTCCATCTGGTCTTAAATATGGTATTATATTTTGTTTTCTAACATCTGTTAATCTTTTAGATAATTTATGTGAAATATATATTGCATATGGCATATAATTTTCTGTTTCATTTGTTGCATATCCAAACATAATACCTTGGTCACCAGCACCACCAATATCTACTCCAAGTGCAATATCATCACTTTGTTTAGTAATATTTATATCTATATCACAAGTTCTGTAATCAATATCTGTTTCGCTATTATCAAAGCCAATTTCTTTTATAGTATCTCTTACGATTTTTTCTATATCTAAATTAGCTTTTGAAGTTATTTGACCAGCAATTGTAATCTTATTACTAGAAGCAAATGTTTCAACTGCTACTCTTGAATTTTCGTCTTGTCTTAAGCATTCATCTAATATCTTATCTGATATATAATCACATAATTTATCTGGATGCCCTTCTGTTACACTTTCTGAACTAAAATAATACTTTTTCATATTAATACCCCTCTTTATAATTTTTTTATTACAAGCTTTAAACACAAAAGTATAGTCACCATGCTTTAATGGTGACTATACTAAACATTTATATAAAATTTCTTCTAAATTACTTGTATCAACTACCGATTCTATACATGCATCTAACATATTTTTTGGAGTTGTTTTAGTTAAATCTAATTCGTATCCATTTTTAACAGCGAGCTCCCTTATAAACTCTCTTATTGCCCTACCATTACCTTCTCTAAATGGGTGCAGAACATTTAATTCTGCCATATAATATGCTAGTTTCTTCGATAATTCTTCCTTAGATAATCCTTGTAAATAATTTTCTTCTTTTAATTTATCCAATAATTTTATTAATTCTTGTTCTATATATTCCCATTCTGCAAATCTAAAGTTACCTTTTGCAATATTTTCACTTCTAAATAATCCTGCAAAATCATATATATCCTCAAACAGGAATTTATGAATTCCTACAAAATGATGAATATCAAAATTACCTGTTATCTCTTTTTGTCTTAATATAAATAATTTTGCAACAACTATTTTTCTTTCATAATCATATAATTTTTCTTTATCTTTTATATTTAATTTATTTTTTAGTATATCTGTATTTTCATAACAGTATATAGAATTCCTAGCTTCATATAGATCATACATAAAACCAGCCCCTTATAAAGACATTTTCTTTATTTTATTTATCATATCCTGTTCTGTTATTTTTTGTTCCTGATAATCTCTTAATAAAGATATGTCCTCTTCTGTTACATACATATCTTCTATAGCTAAATCTTGTTTTAAATTTTCTATATCAAATTTAAATTTTTTCTCATTAAACATATATTTTCTCCTTACACCATACTACCTTTTTATTATACCACATTTTGGCGAAAATATCAATATTTTTGGCTTTAAATGACAACAAAAAAGACTGTAAAAACTACAGTCTAATTTCTATTAAATCCTATGTATTTTGATTTTCTAAAGAATGCTAAAATTGCTTCGAATATTGGTCCTAATATCCATAGTCCAAAACCAAATCCAATTCCTTTTCCAAAACCTTCTGCTAATGTAAATTTAGTATAAATATTTATAATTATTAATGCAAACCAACCTACTATTGGTACTAGTAATAACAATAATACCCATGGTGATACATCACATATTTTATACATAACAACATCTCTATATATTGGTATTAGTGCTGCCCAACCATGTTTTCCAGCTTTTTTATAAATTCTCCATCTAACAATAATATTATAAATTATAAGTACAACAATTATCCACATTATAGTCTTTACTAATGTAAAAGCCATTATTAAATTTACGCCTAAAGATATTTTATCAGTTGTACTCATATCTTGCTGAATATTATTTAATATTTCTGTTGGAGTTGCTCCATTTTCTAATTGTTGTTGTATTTCATCTATATTAATATCTTCTGAAAGAATCTTATTTAATTGTTTTGCATCAACAGATCTTAGTACACTAGTTCCAGAATCTATAACATTTTCACTTATCCCTTGTTCTGTTAATAAGTCTTTATTTTCTTCGATTGCTGTTGCAATTTCTTCATTACTATATTTTTCACTTAACTCTTTATACGCTTGTAAAACATCATAAATATCTACATTACCTTCTGAACTTGACTGTATTAAATCTTTTATATCATCTAAATTATTAACTTCTACTGTATTATCTGCTTTTGTAAATGTCATACATAAACTTATTACTATAAATAAAATTATACTTGTAATTATCTTTCTTTTCATTTGCTTATTCCTTTCTTTACTATTCTTCGTTTACATCTAAAATTGAAAATAACTCATCATTATTTAGTTCTTTTATATTAATAACAACTGAAATTCCGACTACATTTCCACCTAATTTTTCTATCTCTTTTTTTAATGTTTGAACTGTATTTCCTGTTGCATAAATGTCATCTATAATATAAAAATTCTTATCTTTATATTCCTCATTATTTATTAACTTAGGTAATTCCAATTCATCTTTTCCATATTCTTTAACATATTCGAATGTGGTTTGAACTGTAGTAGGTGGTAATTTTCCTTTTTTTCTTACTGGAATAAACCCGAGTCCCATTTTTTCTGCTACTGGACATCCAAAGAAAAATCCTCTAGATTCTGGTGATACAATGTATTGTACATTTTTATTACTAATTTCTTTTACAAAAATATTAGTAATTTCTTTATAAATTTCTGCATCTAGTAATAATGGTACTATATCTAAATACTCCATTCCTTCTATAGGAAAGTCCTTTTCGGTTCTTATACAATTATCGTTTTCTAAAAGATTTTTTAATATTTTCATTACATCACTTCTTTCCAAAAAAGATAATCTATACAAATATAATTAAACTATATTTTTTATTTTTTCGCAATAGTTTTACATTTTATTTAATAATTCTTTAATAAATTTCCATATTTTTTTTGTAGAACCTATAGAAAGTCTTTCACTTGGGCTGTGTACGTCAAATGTGTTTGGTCCTATACACACATATTCACAGCTCGTTTTTTTATTAATAAAAAATCCTCCTTCTACTACTCCTTGTGATACAATCTCTTCCATCTCTTCATTATAAAGTTCTTTATATACCTTTTCACATTCACTTGCTAAAGTATTTTTTTTTCTCTTTGGTACACCTTTTAAGGTTTGATTCCATACTATTTCTATGTCATATTTTTTTATTAAACTTTCTAAATTTTCTAAGTATTCTTTTTCGAATTCTGGTACATTACTTCTTTCTGAAAATTCTATCTCTATGTCATTTTCATTTGTTTTAACTTTTGCCATATTACCTGATTGCAATACATTTCCTTGCTCATCTTTCTTTATAGCTCCACTTTGAAATTCTTCAATGAAATCTATTATTTTATTGCTATTTTCTTTATTTATTACCTCTGTAATTTCTTCATCCTTATTTAATTCTATTTTTACATCTTTTCCATAAAATTCTTTTTGTTTAGTTATTTCTTTTATTATAATTTCTTCTGCATTTTTGTTTTCTGTAACAAATTTAACAGACACCTCTCTTGGAATAACATTTACTTGGCTTCCACCCGTTATGTCTGCTAGCTGGACATCTTCCAATTTTTTTAATATTTCTATTGCTAATTTTATCGGATTTCCTCTTGTTTCATCACCTATATTCCCACCAGAGTGACCTCCTTTAAAATTATCATATATTAATTCAAAGCCTGGCTTAGCTGTTTCTTTTCTTGTAAAATTTACTTTTCCTTTCCATTCATTACATTCTGCTGAACTAATTAAAATTTTTCCTTCTTTTCCATTATCTAATGAAATTATTCTATTACTTTCTATGTTAGCTAAATCTAAATTTATCGCACCTAACATTGTCGTTTCCTCTTCTGAAGTAAAAATACATTCTAATTTAGGTGCTTTTATCTTTTCACAATCCAACACAGCTAATATAATTGCAACACCTATTCCATTGTCTGCTCCAAGTGTTGTTCCTTTTGCTCTTATGAAATCCCCGTCAACATATAACTCTAGACCATCTTTAGAAAAGTCATGATTACTCTCAGGTAGCTTTTCACAAATCATATCTGTATGCGCCTGCAATGCAATAGCAGGACTATTCTCTTTTCCTTGTGAAGCTTCTTTTTTTATTACTATGTTTCTATAATTATCTGTGTAATATTCTAAATTTCTTTCTATTGCAAATTTCTTCAAGTATTCAACAACTTTATCCTCTTCTCCTGACCTTCTTGGAATTTTACTTATCTCTTCGAAGAACCTCATTACTTTACATGGTTTTAATCCTTCTAACATATTTATCTCTCCTTATTTTAAATATCTTTTTAAAAATTCTTTTGTTCTTTCTTTTGTAGGGTTATCAATTACTTCTTCTGGTTTGCCTTGTTCAATAATCTCTCCGTTGCTCATAAAGATAACTCTATCTGCAATTTCTCGTGCAAAACTTATTTCGTGTGTAACAATAACCATCGTTCTCTTTTCACTCGCAAGTTGTTTTACAACTTTTAAAACCTCTCCTACTAATTCTGGATCAAGCGCACTAGTAGGTTCATCCATAAAAATAATCTTTGGATTTATTGCAAGTGTTCTCGCAATAGAAGCTCTTTGTTGCTCTCCACCTGATAAATTACATGGGTATTGGTTTATTTTTGCTTCTAGACCCATTCTCGTTAAAATTTTAATGCCTTCTTTTTCTGCTTTCTCTTTCGATTTTTTTAAAACATGTATCATTGCTTCAGTTACATTTTCTAAAACAGATAAATGAGGAAATAAATTAAAATTTTGAAATACCATCCCACATTCTAAATTCATTTTATTTAGAATTTCTTTATCAACATATATAACTTTGTTGTTCTTTTTATTGTATTTTTTAGGCAATTTATTAGCTGTTTTAATTTCCTTTATCATAGGTTCTCCACATATTTTTATGTTTCCACCATCTATTTTTTCTAATTGGTTTATACATCTTAAAACTGTAGATTTACCAGAGCCAGAAGAACCAATTATTGCTAATACTTCACCTTCATTTACAGAAAAAGAAACATTTTTTACTGCATAATTATCTCCAAATCTTTTTACCAAATTTTCGATTTCTAATATTTTATTCATTCTTCTCGCTCCTTTCTTAAGTTATAGTATAATAACTATATTTTTTCTCAGCTTTGTTAAATGCATAAGTAATTATTGTACATAAGACTAAATACATCAATCCTGCCACACATAATGGCAAAATAGAAAATTGATAACTTGCTTGTTTTTGTGCTAATGCAAAGATTTCTGTAATTCCTATTATTTGTGCTAATGAAGTAGTCTTAATTAAAGATATTACTTCATTTGACATAGCTGGTAATATTCTTTTTACAATCTGTGGAAGTAATATTCTAAAAAAAGTTTGTGTTTTGCTAAATCCTAATGTAAAAGCTGCTTCTTTTTGTCCTTTCGGTATACTTAAAATTCCACTTCTAAATATTTCTGCAAAATATGCTGCATAGTTTACTACAAAAGCAATTATTATTGCTACAAACCTGTCATAAGTTACCTTAAACAAATAATATGGTGCAAAATATATAAAAATTATTTGTAACATCATTGGTGTTCCCCTAATAATTAATATATACACTTTTATTAGTGTTTTAACTATTCTATTTTTTGAATTTCTGGCAACTGCAACTAGTATTCCTGCAGGAATTCCTAAAACTAATGTAAGCAAAAAAATTAATAGAGTTGTTCCCAGTCCTTCTGATAATATTTTTAATAAATTTAAAAAGTTTTCCATCTTTTCCTCCTTTCGGTTTACAGCTCCGGAGTTAGGGACAGTCTAGAATTTAGAGATGTTTCCTGTGCACCGGGATTTGGGCGTTCCTTGGGTCCGGGATTTGGGGACGTTCCTCGGGATTTGGGGACGTTCCTAAAATCCCTTTTTTATTTTTTAATTAATTAAATTTCTAAATAAGAAAAAAAGAACCGTCCCCAAATTTCTAAACTGTTAAATCTGCTCCAAGCCATTTTTCTGATAATTCTTTTAATTTTCCTTCTGCTCTTAATTCATTTAATGCATTTTCTACTTTATCTTTTAAATCTGTATTTCCTTTTTTAAATGCTATAACCATTCCTTTTGATTCTTCACCTATTCCAATAGCATCAAATGTTTTAAAATCTTTGTCTTGATTTTGTATAATATAATTTCCAGAAATTTGACTCATATAAACTGCATCTATGTTTCCTGTTTCTAAATCCATAAGAGCTGTTAAATAATCTGTATATCCTATTACTTCATCTAACTCCTTACCATATTCAGATTCACTTAATCTCTTTTCTTGTACAGAACCACTCTGTACACCAATCTTTTTCCCTTTTAATTCATCTTGATTTGTATAACTTGAATTACCTTTTACAACAAACATTGATTTATCCTTAACATATGGATTGCTTAATGTCATTGCTTCATTTCTTTCTTCTGTATAACCAAACCCATTCCATATGCAATCAATATTTCCTGAATCCAATTCTTGTTCTTTAGCTGCCCAAGATATTGTTTGAACTTCTAATTTCATACCTAATTTATTACATACCTCTTGTGCTAAATCTATGTCAAAACCTACTAGTTCGTTATTTTCGTTTCTGTACCCCATTGGTGGAAAACTATCATCCATTCCCAATACAAATGTATTATCTTCTTCTTGAGTATTTTTGTTAAATGCAATTGCCACTCCTATAATTGCAATTACTAATACAACTCCTACAATAATTAAAATTTTCTTATTCATATCTTTTACCTCCATTTTTAATTTAATAAGGTTTACACCTTTATTTATTTTGAAGACCTTTTCGTTAAAATGTCGCGACCAATTTTAACAAGTACGAAAAAAAGACCTTAAAGATACATTTTTAGTACCTTTAAGGTCTTCTTAAACAATAAAGGCACAAGCAGTTAAAGCCTGTGCCTAATAGACACAAGCTTACCTGTGATGATGATTTAATCCTTTATTGTTTAATATATTTCTCATAAAAAGCTCTCCTTTTTTATTGTGTAATAGTATATAATGTTTTTTTAGCTCAGTCAATACCTTTTAATTATTTTTGTAAATTCTTGGAACTCTCCCACCTATTTCGCACAATATTTCATAAGGTATTGTTTCTAAGTATTTTGCTGTTTCTTCTATATGTTTATTATCTTTTAAAATTTCTACTTTATCATATAAATGTACTTTTTCATCAATTTCTACAAATAGCATATCCATACATACATTTCCTACAATTTTGTATTTGTTATTATTTATATAAACATATCTTCCTGTATTTTTTCTAATTATTCCATCTGCATATCCCACAGGAATCACACCTACTTTTGTATCTTCTTCTGCCTTAAATATTCCATTATATCCTACAACTTCGCCCTTTTCTAAATTATGAACTTGAACTACTTCACTAATTAATTTTACTGGTGATTCTAATTCAATTTTTTCGGAAAATCCATACATAATTATTCCTAATCTGCATCCATTGGCTTCTACTGGCTTTTTATAGTTTGTTAGTGCTTCACTTGCTGAAATGTGAATAATAGGAACTTTGGAAATATCTATTTCTTTTAATAAATTCTCAAAAAATTCTATTTGCTTATTATAATCTGTTTCTTTTGATGCATTATATATATGTGTAAAAATTCCTTCTACATCTATATTATTATTTATACACTTATCATATAAACCTTTTAAATTTTTATTTATTCCTAACCTATTCATTCCTGTATTTATCTTTATATGGGCTTTTAATTCATGTAAATTTTGAGCTAGTATTTCTTCTAAACAATCTTCTGAATGAATTGTTATTGTTATATTATATTCTATTGCTTCTTTAATGTGCTCTTTATTTATATGACCTAATACTAATATTGGAATACTTTTAAATTCTTTTCTTATTGCAATTGCCTCTTCTAACGTTGCCACTGCTAAATAGTTACATCCAGCATCAATTATTGCCTTTGTAACAGCTAAGCTTTCGTTATCTAATCCATAACAATTTGCTTTTACAACTCCAAAATAATATTTATATGTCGGATAATTATTTATTATTTTTTTTACATTATTTTTTATCTTTCCTAAATCAACTTCTAAATATGTATTTCTCGAAAATTTCATACTTACACCTCTTTTATATTATTATATTCATAATATTCTCCTTTTTGATAAATATATATTTAATAAATTAATTTGTCAAAATTAATTTTATCATTCAATTTTTAAATTTCATTTATTTTGTTAAGATTATACATGGCAATAAAAATGACAGGAAGTCTAATATAACTTTCCTGCCACTTTCATTTCTGTGTTAAGCAAAATATATAATCTCTGTCCTCTTTGGATTAACCTCTTTCATAGGTAACTTTCCAAGTATATGAATATTGGTAATAGCCTTTTCTACATTTTCTATCCACTCTAGAAAAATTGAGTTGTATTCATCCTGTTCAGTTAGTTGAATTTTCTCAACTTTCTTTAATGTCTGCGCTTTACCTACTCTAGTGAACCATTCATCACCTTGTTTTACAAAGATTTGAAATCCTTGCACGAGATTTTGGTCATATTGCTCAAACAAAATCGCCGCCATTTTTGCATCATTTTCATTTTCTACCGGAACATATTTCAGTTCTGTTTGTATAAATTCTTTAATATCTGCTAACAACACGTTGAACATCTCTTCTGTAATGTCCTTTGGTAAGTATGGTGCACACATGATGTTAGTGGTTATACCATACCACATTTTGAAAACTTTGCCTATTTTATTAAGCTCTCTCCTGTCACTCCACCGTTTTTTTTATTTTTCTAGTGTATACATTTCTTCTACCTCCTGCCTTCTGGCTTATGTTAACAGAAATATTATACCATAATATATAATTAGATTTCAAATTCTTGTACTTCACAATTATGTAAGCAATAATTAATAAGCTTACCATCTTCAGGAATTCCTTTAAAATAACAATTTATAGCAATACTTACACCACCATGTGTTACTAATAAAACATTTTTATCTTTATATTCTTCCTTTATTTTATCTAAAAAATTTGAAATTCTACTGATAATATCTTGGATAGTCTCTGCTTTTTGGTATTTTTGGGTTACATTATAATCCCAAAATTCATCAAACTTTATTTTTTCGCCTTCAAATTCTCCAAAATTTCTTTCAATTATCTGATTGTCAAATATAATTGGAATATTTCTTCCCCCATTTATTATTTCTGCTGTTTGTTTCGCTCTTTTTAATGGTGAACAAATTATTAAATCTATATCTACATTCTTTAGTTCTTCTTTAGTTTGTTTCGCTTGCTTAATTCCAACTTCATTCAATTCAATATCTGTTCTTCCCTGTGTTTTTCCTTGCACATTCCAATCTGTTTGTCCATGTCTTGTTACATAAATTTTCATTTTTCCTCTCCTTTATAGTCAAACTTTATAGATAAAATTATAGTTCATTTATAGTATTATGTAAAATACAAAATACTCATTCAGGTATAACTATAAATTATATTTTACTCCTCTTCCATATTGTCATTATAGAATTTATTTCTACAATACTTTTTAGCCAAACCACCTTTGCTTGTTTCCCTATAATGGCTTCCTAAGTCTTTTCCAGTTTCATACATTGTTTCGACAACTAAATCAAATGAAATTTTGCTATCTTTATATAAAAGTGATGCCATATTAGCTGAATCTATTGCTCTAATTGATGCTACTGCGTTTCTTTCTATACAAGGTATTTGTACATATCCATAAATAGGATCACAAGTTAAACCTAAATGATGCTCCATTGCTATTTCTGCTGCACATTCAATAATATCTATTGAATGCCCTTTTATATATGCATATGCAGCTGCCGCCATTGAACAAGCAGTTCCAATCTCAGCTTGACATCCACATTCTGCACCACTAATTGAAGCATTTGTCTTTACCAAATTTCCAATTAATCCTGCAATAGCTAAACCTTCTAATATTTTAGCTTCAGTAACATTTTCTTGTTTATATAGATAATATAATACTGCTGGTAAAACCCCTGATGCACCACATGTTGGTGCTGTTACAATCATTCCTCCTGATGCATTTTGCTCACTTGTAGCATATGCATATGCTGTTAACAATCTAGTCCTTTTTAAGTCTGCAGTTTCATTTTTTAATTCTTTACTATATAACGTTTTTGCTTTTTTTGTTATCTTTAATCTTCCTGGAATTAATCCTTCTTGTTTTAAGCCCTCTTCTAATGTTTTTTTCATAGTCTGCCAAACTGTTTTTAAATATTCTTTTAAATTGCTATCTTCCTGTGTATATACATACTCTAATAATGAAATATTCTTTTCTTTACAATTATTTTTTATATCAGTATATGTTGTAAAATCATAGATGTCTTGTTCTTCCTGGAAGTCCTCTCCTTCTATTTGTATACTTCCTCCACCTATTGAATAAGCTCTAAATTTGCCTAATTCTTTTTCATTTTTTAATGCTATTAAATCCATTGTATTTGGATGTTTTATTTCTTTTATTTCTTTATTAAAAATTATTTCTACATTACTTGGTTTTAAAGCTTCTAAGATTATTTTATCTGTTAAATGTCCCTTTCCTGTAAACGCTAATGAACCATATAATATGATTTTATATAAGTCTGCAGTTGGGTATTTTTCTTTTAATAATAATGCTGCTTTTTTTGGTCCCATAGTATGTGAACTAGATGGACCATTGCCTATTTTATATAATTCTTTTATCGATTTCATACGTCTTCTCCTTTGCAAAGTAAGTATAACATACTTTATATTTTTAGGCTATCCATATTTATTTTCTCTCTTATTTTACAAATTATGTTAATTATAGTATAATTATATTTAGCTATTTGAAAGGAGCAGTTGAATATGGAAAAAAGAGAAGAAATAATTCGGAGATTAACTGAATTTAAACAAGACCCTGAACTTAGGGCTTTTTGGCCACTATTTGATGAAATGCTTAGTACCATTGACATTCCAGAATTTGACCCACAGGAATTTGACAGAATATTTACGCAGTGTTTATACAATAACACCGTTAATTCTTTGGCTAAAGGAGCATATATCAATTCCGCTATGCATACTCGTCATAAGAAGTGGTACGAATATGAAGATTGATTCTCTTTTAAAGGGCTGTAAGATTTGCATCTTACAGCCTTTAGTCCTTATATTTCAAAATAATATATTTTCTCATTATTAGCTAAAGTTTCTAAATATTTTGCTCCAAACTTTTCATAATAATTATCTAATGTAGTTTTTAAATAAAGTCTTTTAAATCCTCTTGATTTTGCCTCTTTCAAGATTGCATCATTTAAAATCTTTGAATACCCGTTTCCTCTATACTCTTTTTTTACAAACATAGTTGCATACCAAGGTGATAAATCTTGTCTTTCGTCACAATCATGTTCAAATATAGATATAAAACCTATCAATTCATCATTATCGAGTAAAATTAATTTACAATAATTTTTATTGTCTAAGTTGTTTTTTATTTTTTCTATTTTTCTTAATATTTTTTTATTAAATTCAGCTTGAGTATTACTAGTTTTGCCCCATTCTTTTTGTGTTAGTATTGCAACTTCTTTTAAATATTCTTGTTTATCTTTAATATTATATATTTTTAACATGAGTTCTCCTTAGAAATTTTTACTCATCTTATCATAGTTAAAGTTTATTTTCTAGAAACATGCAAAAAAAAGTCCATTAAAATGGACTTTTTCTTTTTGGCTCCTCTTGTTGGACTCGAACCAACGACCTATCGGTTAACAGCCGAGCGCTCTACCAACTGAGCTAAAGAGGAATCTATATATTACAATTTGTATTATATACTATTATATTTTTTCTTGCAAGATTTTATTCAAAAAAATTTTATTTTTTAATTTTTACAACATCTTTTATTAACGTTTTAGAAATATTGTCTGTTACTTCTGGAAATAAATAATATATAGAATATCCTAATTTTTCCTCTATTTCAGCTTGTACATTAAATATTCCTTGTAAATTTTTTTCAGAAACATCTGTTATACCATATCTTAACATACTTTCTGTTCTTCTTCGTTCTATTGTGTTTATTCCACTTGCACTTCCCATATTGTCTGCAACTTGCAAAATTTTATCATATATATTAAATCCATTTTTATTTATATAATCTGCAATAAAATCAATTTCATTTCTAGTAAGATTTGTATCTTTTTTAGTTAAATTTGGTATTACTAAATTTCTAGCATAAAAAGTATGAGTTAAACACACTCTCCCCTCTTCTTCATAACCCAAATCTTTTAAATAATTATATCCTTCTATAATATGTCTTAATCCCACATGCTCTCTGGCTCTTCTTCCTATATCATGTACTAACCCCAATACATAAGCTTTTTTGCTATCTAAATTCAATTGATCAGCTAATCTTTCAGCAACTATTGCAACATTTACTGAATGCTTTATCCATAATTCTTTATTATTTCTTGGTGCTTCTTCTAGTAGTTTATATGCCTCTTCTATCGATAATCTATCCATTATATTTCCTCCACTTTTTTGATTATATATTATAAAAATTTTTTATGCAATTATATTTTTTATTTATTGTAATTACTAATTAATAATTGTATAATACATTAAAGTTATATGGAGGTAATAATATGAATATTGGCTTTTATCCAGGAAGTTTTGATCCTTTCACAAATGGACATTTACATGTAGTAAAATCTGCTAGCAAATTATTTGATAAAGTAATTATTGGTATTGGTATAAATTCTGTTAAAGATAGACGTTTTCCAAAAGAATTAATGGAAGATGCTATAAAAGATTGTTTAATCGAAGAAAATTTATCAAATGTTGATGTAATTTCATATGATAATTTATCAGTTGATGCAGCAATTTCTTGCAATTGTAATTATATTATAAGAGGCCTTAGAAATGATATGGACTATCATTATGAAGAAAATGTCGCTAAAATTAATGAAGAACTTTCAAATTTAGATACTATTTATATTAGATCTGGGAAATATGGTTTTATAAGTTCTACTATGATTATGGATCTTATAAATAATAATAGAGATATCTCTAACTATGTGCCTAATTCTGTAATAAAAAAATTAAACTTAAAATCAAAAAACTACTAAAATATATTTTAGTAGTTTTTATTTTATATATCATAAAAATATGTAGTTTCTAAATCAGCTTCATGAGTTAATAAAGCTAATGGATACTTCTTATACGCTTGACCTAAAGTGTTATAAAGCTCTTTTGGCTCTGTAAATCCCATATGCCATCTAATACAATATTTTTCTTCTACAGTTAATTTTATATATTCACTAATCATCATTACAGATTTTTCACCATGTCCATATGGTATTGTATCATCAATTGTATAATATGGTACCTTTTCCCATACTCCTAAACTATTTTTTGCATTTCTATAATCAACTTTATAAAAATTAGCTTTACATATATCATGTAATAATCCAATTATTATTAAACTGTCTTGTGATACATTTATTTCCACTGGACAATTTTTTACTTTTTCGCATAATAATTTATATACATTTAAGCTATGCTCTAAAAGTCCTCCTTCATAACTCCCATGAAATCTTGTACTTGCTGGTGCCTTAAAAAAGTCTGATTTTTCAATAAAATTAATTAATTCATCCATTCCTTCTCTATTTACACTTCTTAATAACATTAAAAATTCTTCTTTCACTATTTATGTACCTCCATTTTCATATATTACGTATTCTACCAAATTAAGATATTAGATGCAAGAGGAACGCCTTAATATGGCGTTCCCCTTCTAAGATAAACAACAACATTTTCCAATACAATTTTTTCAAGCTGCCATGGTATTCTGTACTTTTTAGAAATTGCTACTGAATTATATCCTGCCAGCAGATATCCATTATCACTGATAATCAATGGGAATTTTATTCTTTTATATTTTCTATAAAATTCATCTTGTTTTTTGAATTGACTACCAAGCTGTATGTCCGGTGATATTGTACCTATTAAATCACCTGATATCTTCTTTGAAGTCCATTCTTTCGGTAAATATGGAATAATCCCTCTTCGCTTATCTGTATTTTCATCCCGCATTTCGAGACGTCTCATTGCAATCTTTTTATTTAAATAATTCCTCTCTGCTTGATTTGAGCATTTATTTAATTGCTTTTGTAAAGCTAGGATTTCGAAAAATTGCTCTGATGTTAAATCCCCCTTTTGCTGATCATTACATGTATGACACGCTGGTCTTAAATTATTTACTATTGTTGGACCACCAATACTTGTTGGAATTAAATGATCTAACGTTATTTTTGCACGTGAATCATTTGGTCTTCCCTTTCCTCTTCTACAGGGCTTACCACAATACCAGCATTTATCTGTGCCATATACAATATATGCAATTTCATACATCAAATCATAAAAACTATTTAGCCGATATATATACAGAATACCATTTTTCACCTCTCCCATGTTGTCATCAAATACAACATTGTTTTTTGGAAGCTCTAAATTCATAACAGCAACTCCTTTCAACATTTTTCTACATATTATCATATAATATGTAATTTATCCAATAGTATAATAAAATTTTTATAAACTTTCTTCATCAATAAGAGGTATAATATTTATAGCTGGCTCTTCATATGGATGTACTTCTCGTAATCTATTTAATACTTGTTTTAATATTTTTACGTCACATACCGTTTCTATTTTTTCTTCTTCCACAATTTCTAATTTTTCTTTTTCTCCTATATATGGATTAGATTGTTTATTTGGTATAAACGTTCCTTTAGTTATGACATTTGATGTGCAATATGTATAATTGCCAATAACTCCTGCTCCTGCATCACAAATAGCTTTTCTTAACTCTTCAGCATTTTCTGTTGGTACTGTTACAGTAATTAATACTCTGTTTACTTCTATATTCATATAAAAAATCCCTTCTTTTATTAATAATTTATCTCCACTTTTCTCCGTTAATATATTTAGTTAATGCCATTATAAAAGCATCTTCTGTTAAATCAATTCTTGAAATTTTATTATGTGTTAATAATTGAATCCCTCCACTATGGTTATGTCTTTCTTTGTCTTCTCCTAGTACAGTATCCATGGCTTTACTTAAATTTGTATCTAATACTTTTTGTACTAAATTATCTGGAACTGGAAAAGAAGGACTTGTACCATAACTTTCGAAATCATCATTATCTTCAATTACAGCTATATTTGTAATCATCCATCTTCCTAATAAATCATTTATTCCGCTCTCTATACCTAAAAATAAATCTGCTTTAATATTATTATTTTTAGCATATTCTTTTAAATTTTTTACTCTATTTTTAGCACCTATATATATTTCTTTATTAACTGGTTGATCTGGTACATCAGAATTTACAGGTATTCCTTCGATTTCAACATTTTCGAAATAATTTTCTAATGCTTTTTTTGCACCTTCAATTTTACCTTGATTTTTCGTTGCAATTAAAACCTTCATATTATTCTCCTTTAGATATTATTATTAATTACTTCTCCCAATTCTTTATATTTATCAGTAAACGAATGATCTGCACCTTTTATAATTTGAATATTACATTCTTTTATATTATTATTTAAATATCCTTCTATAATTTCTATATCTTGTGTTAGTACACATTCATCCATATCGCCAAATACAACTAATACTGGAATCTCAATATTATTCAATTCTTTACTTTTACTATTAACACCTTCACGATATCTTATAAAATCTGTTTCAGTATTGGGTAAAAAATCATGGTAATAAGTTCCTGCTGAAATTTTTCCATTACCGTTTAGTGAAAAATCAAGTAATTGGCTAGGCTTACCTTCTTTAACTAATCTAGCTGATTCTGTTTCTAAATTATTATATTCATCTTCATCTAAATACATCTTACATTCTTTTTGTATATCACATGGACCTAATAATACGAGTTTTTTTATAGATTCATCTTTTTTATTATTATAATAATAAATCACTTTATTACAGCCATAGCTATGTCCTTGTAATATTACTTCCTCATAATTTTTCTCTTTTACAAAATTTATTGCACCTTCTATATCTAATAAACAGTCTTTAAATCTTTCATGACATCCACCTATAACTTTAAATTCATTTCCTTGCAATAATTCTGCGACAAAGTTGGTACCCCTATTATTAAAAGTCAATAAACTTATTCCTTTATTTGTATATGTCATTGCTAAAATATCAATAAATCTATTTTCATAAAAGCTTCCACATAACCCATGCACTTCAATCACTATTTTGTTAGTTCTTATTTCAGGTTCATATAGGATTCCTGGCATCTCTATTCCATCAATAGAATTCAATCTAACTAATTTTTGCTTCATCGATACTAACCTCCATAAATTTATACCAATACTTATTTGTTAATTATGATTTCAGTAATTATATATCATTGCTCGGCAAATTACTAGCATCTAAAAATAAAAAGCTTTACTTACTTTATTTTTGAACAAAAAAAAACTGATAAGTTATATTCTTATCAGTTTTTGGCTCCTCTTGTTGGGCTCGAACCAACGACCTATCGGTTAACAGCCGAGCGCTCTACCAACTGAGCTAAAG